>OLYB01000128.1_pt1 | contig 75644 bp, 83 predicted proteins | sample 1674481 | NCBI WGS metagenome assembly OLYB01 (sample SAMEA103958167, study PRJEB25191) | human gut metagenome
AAGTCAATATCACCGGTTTGGGCAAAGTAAACACGCTTGACGACGAAACGCTGGGACGGATTGAGTTGGGCGGCCGCTACGGCTTCACCGATCAGCTTTCGGCTTACGGTTGGGCGAACTATACGTTCGGTTCGGATTACGATGCGACGACCGTCGGTCTGGGTCTGAACTACGCGTTCTAGAAAATGTAAAAAGAGCAGAAACTCCCCGGATTATCCGGGGAGTTTTTTGTTGCATGCCTGATAGGAAAAAAGAGCGGAAAGGAGTTAAGCCAAAACAAAACTAATACTCCGGATAGTTGGTCACCGCATTTCCTCGATTCTCAATCTGATTGATGTCATTGTCCGGGTAAGACTGCAAATCGTAAATACGATCATCCGATTCGTAAAGGGTGTTTTGAATCTCGTTTTGCATTTGTTCGGGAGAATTTTGCGGACTGATTTCCGGATTCTGCCCGCTGGTTTGCGAAACGACGTTTACGGGACTTTTTCCGAGTTCGGGCGCCGGCGGCAGCGGCTTGCCCTTTTCAACCTCAGGCGCCGGCTTACCGTAAGGAAGCTTATTGACGATCGGGTTGCCGAACGGATTTTGGGCATCCGCCGCCTGCTCCACCGTCATTTCGTTAAACGTACCGTTCGCGTTTTCCGCTTCTCCGTAAATAACCGTCGGCTGCTCACTGTCCGAACGGACGTCAATCGTTTCCGCCGCCGCCGCATTGGGAAGCAGCGCCGCCATCAATAAAACCGGCAAACTTTTCATATACTTATCCTTTATAAATAAACTTCATCATAAAGAAAAAATAATCAGCATTTGCCGCAATTCAATCCCTTTCGAAATATTCCCGAAAGCAAACTTTCCGGCTTCTGTCCCCCGGCCGGCATTCCTGCCACGAAAACAAAAAAATCCCCGTTGTTTCCGACGAATGACAACGGGGATTACATTTATGGGCGAAGAAATTAAATCAGTTTTTTAACATCTTGGGCAATGACCAGTTCTTCGTTGGTCGGAATGACGAAAACCCTGACTTTGGAACCGGGTTTGGATATTTCCGTCAATGTGCCGCGCAGCTTGTTGGCTTCCTCGTCAAGCTCAATGCCCATAAACGCCAGCCGTTCGCAGATCAGTTTACGGACTTCGCTGCCGTTTTCGCCGATGCCGCCGGTAAACACGATGGCGTCAACGCCGCCCATTGCCGCCGTATAGGCGCCGATGTATTTAACGATGCTGTATGTATATACCTGCATGGCCGTCACCGCTTCCGGATCGCCGGCGAAATATTTGACTTCGACATCGCGGTTGTCGGAGCAGCCGCACAGTCCGAGCATGCCCGACTGTTTGTTCAGCAGGTTGTCCACTTCCTCAACCGTTTTGTTTTGCGTTTTCATGATATAAAGCGGCACGAACGGATCGACGTCGCCCGAACGCGTTCCCATCACCACGCCGGCCAGCGGGGTAAAGCCCATCGAAGTGTCGACGCATACGCCGTCTTTAACCGCGCTGATCGAAGCGCCGTTGCCGATATGGCAGGTGATGATTTTGCCGGCCTTGCCGATCAGTTTTGCCGCCTCTCGCGAAACGAACAGGTGCGAAGTGCCGTGGGCGCCGTAACGGCGGATTTTATATTTTTTGTACTGTTCAAGCGGCAGCGCATACATATAGGCTTCGGGCTTCATCGTCTGATGGAAGGCGGTATCGAAAGCAACCACCTGCGGAACGTTCGGCAGCAGCGCCTTGACCGCTTTGATGCCCATAACCGCCGCCGGGTTGTGCAGCGGCGCCAGCGTGGAAAGTCCGTCGATAATGCGGATCACTTCGTCGTCGACCAGCACCGAACGGTCAAAATATTCGCCGCCGTGAACAACGCGGTGGCCGACGCCGGAAAGTTCGTCAATGCTTTTCAAAACGCTGCCGAGCAGCAGATCGAGCACTTCCTTGATCGCTTCCTTGTGGGTCGGCAGCGGCAGTTCGGTCGTAACCTTGTCGCCGTCGCCGACTTTGATCGTCACCAGCGACCCTTCAATGCCGATACGGTCGGCCAAACCTTTTGCAACAACTTCAAATTTGTCGCCGTCGACATTGAAAAGCTGATATTTCAGAGATGATGAACCGGAGTTCAGGACTAAGATTTTTTCCATATGAATGTTCCTGCTTTTAGAGTTAGTTTCAGTTTAAAAGTTATTTTTTGGCAGCCTGCAAAGCGGTAATCGCGATCATGCCGACGATGTCTTCCACCAATGCCCCGCGCGAAAGGTCGTTGACCGGCGCGTTCAGCCCCTGCAAAATCGGACCGTAGGCTTCCGCCCCGCCCAGCCGCTGCAACAGCTTGTAACTGATGTTGCCGGCTTCAATGTCAGGAAAGATCAGGACGTTGGCCTGTCCGGCAACTTCGCTGCCCGGCGCCTTTTTGGCGGCTACGACCGCATCCAGCGCCGCATCGGCCTGCATTTCGCCGTCGATTTTGATCGGCAGATCCTTATATTCCGGCAATTTGAGCTGTTCCCCGGCCAGCCGCGCGGCTTCGGCAACTTTGTCCACGCCTTCGCCTTTACCCGACCCCTTGGTAGAATAGGAAAGCAGCGCCACGTTCGGCTCAATGCCGAACTGCAAAGCCGTTTGAGCGGCATCCACCGCAATGTCCGCCAGCTCGGCCGCCGTCGGATTGATGACGATGGCGCAGTCGGACAAAATGTAAGGCTTGCCGTTGACCACTTCCAGCACCGCGGAAGAAACCGCGCGGCCTTTCTTGGCCGACTTGATGATCTGCAGCGCCGGACGAACGGTGTCCGCGGTCGAATGGTTGGCGCCCGAAACCATGCCGTCGGCATCGCCGGCCTTGATCATCATGGTGCCGAAGTAATTGTAATTGTGCATTTGTTTCAACGCATCTTCGGCAGTTACCCCCTTGTCTTTCCGCAGTTCAAAAAACATTTCGGCATAAGCCGCGAGCCGGGGAGAGTTTTCGGGAGAAATGACTTCGATTCCCTCCATGCTCCAGCCTTTGCCCCGATAATAGCCCTCCACCGTTTCCGGACTGCCGAGAATAACCGGTCTGGCCGCTCCCGCTTCGGCAACAAAATGAGCCGCGTCGAGAACGCGGTCGTCTTCGCTTTCCGGCAGCACGATGGTCTTCAGGTTTTCCGCAGCTTTTGCCAGCAGCCGTTTTAAATATGCACTTTCAGTCATTTGATCTGTCCTTAAACTGTTTATAAAAAGAATTTGTCTGTAATAAACAACGAATTGATCAAAAAGTCTATAAAAACTTTTTGATTTTTCGCTACATATAGGATAAGATTTGCCCAACTCAGCCAACCAACAGAGGAAAACATGGAAAAAACCCTATCAATGATCAAACCGGAAGCGGTCGGCCGCGGATTAAGCGGAAAAATCATCGCCGCAATAGAAGAAAGCGGCCTGAAGGTCGTCGCGCAGAAAATGCTGCGGCTGTCGCGCGAACAGGCGGCCCGTTTTTACGCCGTCCACCAGAACAAGGCCTTTTTCGACGAACTGATCGAAAACATCACTGCCGGACCGGTCATCGTCCAGGTGCTGGCCGGCGAAAACGCAATTGAGGAATACCGCCGGCTGATGGGCAACACCAACCCCGCCGCCGCCGAAGAAGGGACGCTTCGCCGGCTTTACGGCGTATCCATCGAAAAAAACGCCGTCCACGGTTCCGACGGCCCCGAAACTGCCGAACGGGAAATCGCCTTTTTCTTCAATCGGCTGGAAATTTTGGAATAACCTCAGGAGACTTCTCATGCGCCGTCTTTTTCTCCCCGTTCTGCTGTTCGTCCTGTTCACCGTTTTTTCCGCCCGGGCAGGCCAGCCGTCTTATTCCGCCGACGTGACCGTCGACGTAACCGCCGACAATGCCTCTGCCGCCCGCGAACTGGCAATGCGCCGCGCCAACCGTCAGGCTGTCAGCGCCATCGCTGCCAACTTTACCACCCGCGAAGGCGTCACCGTTTTAAATAAGCTGACCGACGACCAGCTGCTCAACTTCATCAGGGAAACCACGGTGCTTGAAGAAAAAACCTCCAACGTCCGCTACCTGGCCAAACTGCGGATCACCGCCAACGACAAAATTCTGCGGCAGTATCTGCAGGAAAAGAACGTGCCGCTGGTGGTGGCTTCTTCCGCGGAAGTCATGGTCATCCCCGTTTTCCGCGAAGGTCCGGACATGCCGGCTCTGCTGTGGGAAACGGAAAGTCCCTGGCGCGCCGCCTGGCAGCAGAATCCGCCGACCGTCGGCTCGGTCCGGTTCTTTATGCCGACGGAAGACGCGGCGCCGTTTCTGACCTCCGCCGAACAGGCGCTCGGGCTTGACGCGGAACTGTTCGGACGGCTCTCGTCCTTAAACGGCGGCGGAGACGTCTATGTCGCCGAAGCTTATTACAACGGCGACGACGCCCTGGCCGTCAGCATCATCAATCCCCGTAACGGCAAACGGCAGATTTTCAGCGTCGGCGGACCGCGCACCTCCGAACTTTTTAATCAGGCCGCCCGCGAAACCGGCATGCGGATCGCCGACGAACTGAAAGGCCGCACCGTCGTTACCTCGACCGAACCGGAAACGATCACCGTTTTGTATAAATTCAAAACCCTGAGTTCGTGGCTGAAAACGGAAGAAAAAATCGCCGCCGTAACCGCCGTCGAAGACATCCGTATCAACGCCATCGGCAACGGCCGCATCCAGTTTCAGATCAGCTACGTCGGCGACCTCGACACGCTTGCCGGCGCCCTCCGTTCCGCCCGGCTGCTGCTGAGCGAAACCGGCGGCTACTTCACCCTGACCGATATGTAACCTTGTTAAGCCGAGAGAAAACAATGTCAAAAAACAACTCCGTAAACGTTTCCGTTCCCGTCAAGTCAAACAAAGTCTTCTGGCTGGCGCTGTTTGCCTTTTTCTGCGCCTTTGTCTACATTTTGCGCTCGGTGCTGCTGCCGTTTGTCGCCGGTATCATCATCGGCTATCTGCTCGACCCGCTGGTCGACAAGTTCACCCGGCTTAAAATCGGCCGCACCTGGTCGACCGTGCTGGTTCTGGTTCTGGTCGTGCTGATCATCGTGCCGGCCTTCGTCCTTCTGGTCAACGTCATTGACAGCCAGCTCAGCGTATTTATCAGCGTCATTCCAAACTACGTTTCCTCGCTCTTGAAAAAAGCCGAACCCCTGCTCATTGACCTCAAGGACATGTTCCCCGCGCTCGATGCCGACAAAATCCGCAGCTACATGCACGACAACATGGCCAACAATTTGAAAATTCTCGGCAAAATTCTACGCAGCGTGATTTCCGGCGGCATGGCGATCGTCAACCTGATCTCGCTGCTGCTGATCACTCCCGTCGTCGCTTTTTACATGCTTCGCGACTGGGACAAGTTCATTGCCAAAGTACGCAGCCTGCTGCCGCGCAAATCAAAAAAGTCGATTGAACAGCAGGCGCGGGAAATCGACCGCACACTGGCCGGCTTCATCCGCGGACAACTGAGCGTATGCGTCATCCTCGGCAGCTTTTACGCCGTCGGCCTGCACCTGGCAGGGCTGGACCTGGGCCTGCTGGTCGGTTTTCTGGCCGGGATCATTTCCTTTATCCCTTATGTCGGCACCATCTCCGGCTTCATCATCAGCATGGCGCTGGCCTTTGCCCAGTTTGACAGCCTGATGCCGATTATAAGCGTGGCCGCCGTCTTTATGGTCGGACAGTTTCTCGAAGGCAACTTCCTCACTCCGAAACTGGTCGGCGACAACGTCGGGCTGCATCCGGTCTGGGTTATGTTCGCCCTGCTCGCCGGCGGGGTTCTGCTCGGCTTCCTCGGACTGATGATCGCCGTTCCGGTTGCCGCCATTATCGGCGTCCTGATCCGTCATGCGATTATGAATTACAAAAAAAGCAGCCTTTATCTTGAAGACTGAAAACAACGACCGTTTTATGACGTGAAAAAGCCGGACATAACGTCCGGCTTTTTCTTTTTTCCGCCGCAAAACCCTGTTCCCGGCTGCCGCTTTACTTCGCAATTACACATACCGCCGGTATTTGCCGGCCGTTTCCTTTTTTGCATATTCCGCTTTTGGGGCGCATATTCTTTTTGCCTGCGGCATCCGTCCGCGCCCCATCCGCTTTCAGCATTCAAACGGCAGCGCCGCCCTTTCCGTCAAACACCCTCGTTCTCATTTGACCTCTCCGCCCCCATAAAACTCTCCTCGGCCTGCGCAGGGAGGGACACAAATAACTGCAAACAGCAACGCCGCTCCGTTCTCACTTGCCTTGCCGCACAAAAGCAAAAAACTCTCCTCGGCCTGCGTAGGGAGGGACATAAATAACTGCAAACAGCAACGCCGCCCCGTTCTCATTTGACCTCTCCGCCCCCAAAAAACTCTCCTCGGCCTGATCGGAAATTTCCGGGATACAAAAAACTCTCCCCACGGGGAGAGTTTTCCGACAAGAAGAAAATCCGCTTTCAGCGGTTGTTGCCGTTATCTTTAACCATACCGGCCGGCAGCGAACTGGTCTGCGGTTTGCGCACCCGGCGCACTTTTGCCGGCTTAGGCAGCCGCGCTTTCTCCACCCGCTCTTCGCCGCCGCATTCATAAGCCTCCCATTGTTCTCCGGCGGGAGAAACCGGCGTTCCCGCATCGCTGTCGGTACTGCCGGCGGCAACAGGCTTGCCGTCTTCGTAAAAATCTTCCGTCCGCGCTTTCCCGTTCTCGGCGGCAAGCCCGTCAAGACCGGGAACGAACTCTTCGTTCGCAAGCGCGTCAGTACGCGAAAACTCGTCCGCACGGGTCTGATCCGCGGTCTCGTACACATCTTCCGTCGCTTTCAGAATTTCCCGGCATTTCAAAGTTTCCTCTTCCACCATCTGATCAAGAATGTCCGTCATGACGGCATCTTTTTCATAAAGGTCGAAAACGGCGGTTTCCATATCGCCGGTCAGGTGGATTTTGTTTTCCGGAACGACTTCCAACAGCCTTTCAAAAAAATTGGGCTCTTTTTCCCGCAAGGCAAAATGATGGGTATCCAGTTCGTCAAAACCGCGGATGTCAATGTCGTCGGCAAAGCGTTTGAAATAATAATCGCCCTGTTTGTTCTGATAAATCGACAGGCCGAACTGGTACATATATTCTTTCAGCGCCTCTTCGATCAGTTCCGGCCGGGAAAGCAGCTCATCCTCATAATCATAGTCGTCGTCCTCGTCATCAAGGTCCCAGCGGCCGTATTTCAGCTTTTTGTCTTTAATGCGTTTGAGCTTTTTTTCTTTCAAAAGCCGGCGCATTTTAAACAGCCGCTCCATTTTCTTTAAGATTGATTCTTCTTCCATCGGCAAAAACTCCCTCGAAATTTGTTTTCGATTATAACATATAAAAAGTAAATTTAAACCTAATTTACGGATTTTTGCCGCTCCTTCCCGTCAGCGCAAAGCTTTTCCCCGTCTGCGGAAACATGCGGGCGCCGCGGCTTTAAAAACAAAAAAACTGCGGTTATATAAAAGATTTCGCTTGCAATTTTTTTTCTTTCGTTATACATACCTACCGGAATGTATATTTAATTTTGAAAAGAAAATGGCGCGCAAAACCCGTGAAGAAAGCGAAAACACCAAAGTTCTGATCTTAAAATCCGCTTTGGACTGTTTTTACGAAAAAGGATTTTCCCGCACGACTTTTGAAGATATTGCCCTGCGCATTCATCTGACAAAAGGCGCGGTTTATTGGCATTTTAAAAACAAAGCCGAACTTCTGGCCGAACTGATTCGTCAGCGCGTAGCCAAAGACCGGGAAGAAATCGGCAGCCAATACATCTCTCCGCATTCCGTCGCCGAACTCAGGGAATTTTTCCGGCGCGAGGCGGAACACATCGAAAAAAGTCCTGAAGTGCGGAAATTCATTTTCTTCACCCTGTTTCAGGTGGAATGGTCCGACAGCGTATTCAACCAGGTTCAGGCCAAAACCGGGGAAATACACGATTTTCATTTCAAAACGGCAAAACAGGCCTTGACAGCGGCTAAAAAAAATGGAGAGATATCCGCTCAAACGGACATCAAAACGGTCAGCGCCCTTGTCGTCAGCATCTGGCGCGGGCTGATCAACACTTATGTATGCAAAGAGGTAAATTTCAGTCTTTCCCGTACTTTTTTGGAAGGATTTGACGCGGTGATTGAAAAAAATCAAAAATTGAAAGGTTAAGGAAAATGAAAGTTGGAAAAATGAGCAATCGCAAAATATTAAGACAAGTCGTTGTCTTATGTTTGTGTGTGGCGGCCGGCTGGTTTTTAAAAACCAAGCTCAGCCCCCATGCGATGACGGCGCCCGCCGGCGCCGGCGGCGATCCGTTCGTACTGGTGGAAGAAGCACAGTTGAAAGACGTGACGCCCGCCCAGAAATTCATCGGCCATGTGGAAGCCGTCAACGAAGTAAACATCCAGCCGCAGGTCAGCGGTTATCTGGAAAAAGTGCTGTTTGACGAAGGTTCCGCGGTCAAAAAAGGCGACATTCTGTTTGTGATCGAACAGCAGAAATACATCGCCACCGTCGACCTGCGCAAGGCCGAACTCGACAAGGCCAAAGCTAGCTTCACCCAGCTGGAAAAAGAATATAAGCGGCAAAAATCCCTCAACCAGCAGAAATTCGCTTCCGAATCCAAACTGGACGAGGCCTATTCCAACATGCTGCAGGCCCAGGCCGCCGTCAAACAGGCGGAAGCCAACTACGAGCTGGCCAAAATCGACCTTGAACACACCGAGATTCGCTCGCCGATCAACGGTTACATCGGCAAGGCCATGATCACCGTCGGCAACTACGTCAGCACCTCAAGCGGCACCCTGGCCAACATCGTGCAAACCGACCCGGTGCGCATCGTCTTTTCCGTCACCGACAAGGAAATGCTGAACTTAAGACAGGACTATGACAAACGCGGCGGCGAAGTATACAGCAAAATCATCCTCGCCAACGGCAAGGTCATCAAAAAGCCGATTCTTTCCCGTTTCAACGACAACTCGATCAACACCGGTACCGCCACTATGTCGGTTTATTCCGAATTCGAAAACAAGGACGACATGCTGATCCCCGGCGGCTATGTCGACATCATGATCGGTTCCGGCCCCGAGAAAAACGCGGTTGTCATTTCTCAGGCGGCGTTGGCGCAGGACGAACACGGAAACTATGTTATGATCGTTAACAAAGACAACGTGGTCGAACAAAGACGCATTACGCTCGGCGAAATTGCCGACGACCGGCAGATTGTCACCTCCGGGCTGAAAGCGGGCGAAAAGGTTATCATCCAGGGCCTGCAGAAAGTTTCCGACGGCAAGAAAGTGCGCACCGGAACGGTTAACGAACAGACCACAGAAGGAAAATAGTTTATGTTTTCAAGGATTTTCATTGAACGACCGCGTTTTGCGATGGTCATTTCGATTGTGCTGACGCTTGCCGGCGCAATCGCCGTCTTTTCGCTGCCGATCACTCTTTATCCGGAAATTACCCCGCCGACCATCAGGGTTTCGGCCACCTATCCCGGCGCCAGCGCCGAGGTTATCGCCAACACGGTAGGTATTCCGCTGGAAGAAACGATCAACGGCGTGGAAGACATGCTTTACATGGATTCGTCTTCGGACGCAACCGGCAGTTACGGTCTGACGATCACTTTCAAGGTCGGCACCGACCCCGATATGGCGCAGGTCAAGGTGCAAAACCGCGTATCTCAGGCATTGAGCAAACTGCCGGCGGAAGTTCAGCAGCAGGGCGTTACCGTCAGCCGCCGCTCTTCCGACCAGCTGGGCTTTTTGACCGCCCGTTCGCCCAACGGCACTCATGATACGTTGTTCCTGAGCAACTACGTTCAGAACAACATCAAGAAAAACCTGATCAGAGTGGACGGCGTCGGCGAAGTCAACGTTTACGCCCCGCCTTTGTCCATGCGCGTATGGCTCGACGCCAACAAGATAACCGCGCTCAACCTGCCGGTATCCGCCATCCAGGCGGCAATCGAAAGCCAAAACATCCAGCCTTCGCTGGGTAAGGTGGGCTCCATGCCGGGCGACGGTTCTCAGCAAATGGTCTACGCCCTGCTCAGCAGCGGCCGTATCAACGACGTTGAAGAGTTTAAGCAGATCATCGTCCGCACCGACGAAGAAGGCGGTCTTGTTCGTTTGGGCGACGTTGCCAGGATCGAAATCGGCCAGGAAGACTATAACGCGGAATCCCAGTTCGACGGCGCCCCTTCGGTAGCCATTGCCGTCAACATGCTGTCGGGGGCAAACGCCATCAACGCGATGTCCAACCTGCGTGCGGAAATGGCCCGTCTGGAACAGTTCTATCCCGACGATATGGAAATTTTCGTAGCCTATGACGCCACCGAGTACATCACGTCGTCAATTGAAGAAGTGGTCTTTACCCTGATTCTGACTTTTGCGCTGGTGGTCGCCGTCTGCTATATCTTTTTGCAGGACTGGCGCGCGGTACTGGTACCGACCCTGACCATTCCGGTATCCATCTTTGCCACTTTCGCCGTTCTTCTGGCGCTGGGCTACAGCCTAAATACCCTGACCCTGTTTGGTCTGGTGCTGGCGATCGGCCTGGTGGTTGACGACGCCATCGTTGTGGTCGAACGCGTTCTGTTCCTGATGGAAAACGAAAAACTTTCGCCGAAACAGGCTACGATCAAAGCCATGGAACAGGTGTCGGGAGCGATTGTCGCCACCACTCTGGTACTGTTGGCCATTTTCGTGCCGATCGGCTTTATCGGCGGCATCACCGGCAAAATCTACCAGCAGTTTGCGGTCGCCATTTCGACGGCGGTTGCCTTCTCGGCCTTAAACGCCCTGACGCTGTCGCCGGCGTTGTGCGCCACCATGCTGCGTCCGCTGAAGCCGTTCCAGCACGGTCCGCTGTTCTGGTTCTCGCGCGCCGTTGACAAGTCGCGCGACCGCTACGCCAGCATCGTCGGCATCGCCAGCCGCAAGGTCAGCGTCATCGCTTTGATCTTCGCCTTAATCGTTGCCGGCATCGTCGCGCTGCTTCATGTCAGCCAGACCAGCTTCATCCCGAGCGAAGACCAGGGTGCATTCTTCACCAACATCCAGCTGCCCGAAGGCGCTTCCCGCGAACGGACGGACGCTTTGGTCAAGAAAGTTATCCCGCTGATTTTGGAAGAAAAAGGCGTCGCACATGCCATGAACGTTACCGGACACAGCATCATCGGCGGTTCCGGCGAAAACGTCGCCTTCATCATTACCATGCTTGAACCCTGGGCCAAACGTACGGACAAGGAACTCTACTCGACCAACATCCTGAACCGGATCAAGGCCAAGATCGACAACTTCCCCGAAGCCAACATCAACATGTTCGAAATGCCGGCCATTCAGGGGCTCGGCAATACCAACGGCATGGACTTCCGTCTGCAGGCGCTCGATTCTCCGGATCCGAAGAAGCTTGACGCCGCTTTGCAGGGTTTCCTCGGGCGCTTAAACCGATCGCCGTACGTTTCTTATGCGTTCTCGACCTATAACGCGACCACGCCGCACATCTTTGTCGACATTGACCGCACCAAAGCGGAATCGATGAAGGTAACCACCGGCGACATTTATACCACTCTCGGCCGGTATTTGGGATCGTCCTACATCAACGACGTCAACTTCGGAACCCAGGTAAACCAGGTAATCATCCAGGCCGACTGGCCGTACCGCAAGGGCGTTGACAACATCAGCAGCCTTTACGTTCAAAACAGCCTGGGCGAAATGGTTCCTCTGGGCGGCATGATCAACCTGAGCAAGGTTCTGGCGCCGAGCACCATCGACCGTTACAACCAATACCCGGCGGCAGCCATCAACATTGTCGGCAACGAAGCTTTCAGTACCGGCGAAGCCATGAACGCTGTCGAACAACTGGCCAAGGAGGCCCTGCCGAAGGGTTACAGCTACGAATGGTCGAGCATGAGCTATCAGGAAAAGGCCAACCAGGGCCAAATCGGTTACCTGATCGCTCTGGCGCTGACTTTCGCCTACCTGTTCCTGGTTGCGCAGTATGAAAGCTGGAGCACTCCGATCCCGGTTCTTGCTTCGGTTTCCGTTGCCATGGTGGGCGCCCTGCTCGGCTTGTTCATACACGGACTGCCGCTCAGCATTTACGCCCAGCTGGGGCTGATTCTGCTGGTCGGTCTGGCTGCCAAAAACGCGATTCTGGTCGTCGAGTTCTCCAAGGAAGAGCGCGAAAAAGGCACTTCCATCAACAAAGCCGCGATGATCGGTCTGAAAGAACGGTTCCGCGCGGTATTGATGACGGCCTTCACCTTCATCCTCGGCACTCTGCCGATGGTGGTCGCCACCGGCGCCGGCGCCAACAGCCGAATCGCCATCGGCGTACCGGTATTCTACGGAATGCTGGTCGGCACCATGGTCGGTCTGATTATTATTCCGATGCTCTACGTTCTGTTCCAGACGTTGACGGAAAAGGTAAGCGGACCGGTCAAAGTCAAAAAAGCCGAAAAACAGGCCTGAGAACCGACAGGCAAAAAAACTCCGTAATCTCCGGATTGCGGAGTTTTTTGTTGCCCAAAACCGATTTTTGCTTAAAACTAAAAGCCGGGCTGAACTCAATCGGCACGATCACCATATCGGAAACAAAAGGAGGAAACATGAACAGACTTTTTTATACCGCGCTGACCGCCCTTGCCCTTGCCGGCTGCTCACCCAAGTCAGAAATCTGCGGAACCTACAACGGACTGTTGCCGGCCGCCGACGGCCCGGGAATAGACATGACCCTGCAGCTCAACGCCAACAACACGTTTGTCAACAAACTGGTTTATGTCGGTCAGAAAGACGGCACCTTTTACGAAAAAGGCACTTACGACATAAACGGCAGCATCATCAAGCTGGAAACCGGCAGCGAAATTTCCTATTACAAAAAGGAAAAAGGACAGCTTCGCCTGCTCGACTACGAGAAAAAGGAAATCACCGGCGCCCTGGCTGACAATTACATCCTGAAGAAAATCAAAGACTGCGCGGGAAAAGCGGAAAATGGAAAATAAAGAACCGGAATTAAAAGAGGAAGAACGGCAGAAATGCGAAATATGGACCCGCATCATGGGCTATTTTCGTCCGCTTTCCGTTTTTAATCCCGGCAAAAAATCCGAATTCCGCGAAAGGCGGTATTTCAGCGAAGAAAAAGCGCTGACGCCGGCAGAAAAAGACGCTGCCTCCCGGGCAAAAGAACCGTCCCCTTCAGACAAGCCGTGAAAACGGCCGCGGGAAAAAGTCCGTTCACGCAACGGCTGTCGCAAACAGGAAACAACAATCCCCACCTCGAAACGGCAGCATAACAACCGCAACGGCGTTTTCCGCCGCTTTTGCCCTGTCCCGGTATTCAGCAAAATTTTCACCTACGCCGTTTTTTCGTATTGACTTTATATTTATTTTGTGTTGACTTTATGTTTGAGAATGATAATCTTTCTCAAACAGACAACAACAAACATGCCGGGAGCAGACATTGTCCGCATTTGAACAGACATTCAGACAAAAAGGCATCAGTCTCACTTCGTCGCGGCTGGCCATTTTCGAGGTGCTTGAAAACGCCTCCGCACACATGACCGTCACCGACATTTTCAACGCCGCCAGACAAAAGGATCCCGGTCTCGGCATGGCAACCGTTTATCGTACCCTCAACATGCTCTGCGACCTGGGGTTGGCGGAAAAACACGAGTTTCCCAACATTGACGCGGTTTATGAAAAAACCGGCGCCGGAAACGGGCATCACCACCATATCATAGACGCAGACAGCGGCCGGATAGAAGAGTTTTCTGCCGCCGAACTCGACGTTCTGCTGGAAAAAATCGCCCGCGAACACGGCTATGAAATGCTCGGCCACAAAATTGAAATTTACGGAAAGAAAAAAGGAAGAAACGCAGCAACCGGCGTTGCCGGCGGCAAAAAACAAACTATATAGAGTTTTCAGGATCCGTCAAAAATATTTCACGTCTGACAGAAACCATGAAGAGCGCGGCGGATCCTGGAAAATTTTTAAGGCTCCCGGGTCTTAAAAATTTGCTTAAAGCCTGTCGCCCTGCTTAAAATATTTCAAAATCGGCAGGCTTTTTATTTTGAACAAACAACGGAGACAAAAATGAAAGTAAACATCTTATACGGCAGCGAAACGGGCAATTCGGAGAATCTGGCCGGCACGGCGGCAAACGAACTGAAAAAAGCCGGTTTTGAAGCTGAAGTTCAGGATATGAGCGGCGTTCGTGCGGCCGATCTGGAAAACATGACGCGGCTTTTGGTCATCACCAGCACCTGGGGCGACGGCGAACCCCCGTCAAACGCCGCCGAACTGCACGACGAACTGTCTGCCGCAAACGTCAACCTGAGCGGCCTTACCTATGCCGTTTTGGGATTGGGCGAATCCTATTATGACCATTTCTGCCAGGCGGCCATTGATTTTGACGAATATCTGGCTGCTCTCGGCGCCGAAAGAATCCTTGAACTGGAAAAGGCCGACGGCGAATTTGAAGATGTCTTTTCCGTCTGGATCGGCAACGTGATTGCCAAACTGAAAGCCTGAGCGCTTTCACAAACAACAAGTATAACTCCCTTAAATAAAATATGCCCGGATTCCGGGCATATTTTATTTTTTCCGGCAAAACCATTATCCATATTTAAAAAAAACGGACAGCCATTATCTACGGCAGAAGAAACTGTTTCCATCTGATTTTCCGCCTGACACTCAATCGACAACAATTGCACAAAAAGGAGATTTTTCATGACGTCACCATTAGAAGGCATAAAAGTCATCGACATGACAGAAGTTCAGTCCGGTCCGTCCTGTACCCAAATGCTGGCCTGGTTCGGCGCGGAAGTGATCAAGATCGAACGTCCCGGCGGCGGCGATCCGACCCGCAACGAACTGACCGACCTCCCCGGCATGGACGGACTTTACTATTTGCAGCTCAACAGCAACAAACGCTCCATGGGGCTCAACGTCAAAACGCCCGAAGGCAAGGAAATTCTTACCAAACTTCTGCGGGAAGCCGACGTCTTCGTCGAAAACCTGCACCCCGGCGCCGCCGACGAACTCGGCTTTTCCTGGGAAGAAGTACACAAAATCAACCCCCGTATTGTCTACGGTTCCATCACCGGCTTTGACGAAAACTCGCCTTATGCCAACGTCAAATGCTACGAACCGATTGCCCAGTGCGCCGGCGGCGCCGCTTCCACCACCGGCTGGTGGTCGGGGGAAAACAACCTTCCGACCCAGTCCGGCGCCGCGCTCGGCGACAGCAACACCGGCATGCACCTGCTGATCGGCCTGCTGGCGGCGCTGCTCCAGCGCGACAAAACCGGCGTCGGCCAGCATGTGCGCCAGTCGATGCAGGCCTCGGTTCTCAACCTCTGCCGTGTAAAATTGCGCGATCAGCTGATTTTGGAACACACCGGACGACTGACCAACTATCCGCAATATCCGAACGGCGTTTTCGGTGACACCGTTCCCCGTTCGGGCAACATTGAAGGCGGAGGCGTTTTCGGCTGGTGTTACAAGTGCAAAGGCTGGGAAACCGACCCCAACGCCTATGTCTACATCGTTCTGCAAAGGGAAGACAAGGCTTTTGAAGCGGCCGCCAAAGCACTCGGCAAACCGGAATGGATCAACGATCCGAAATTTTCCACCGCCGACGCCCGCGACAAGAACAAGGAAGAAATCTACCGGGAAATTGAGCAGTTCACCATCGGCAAAGACAAATTCGAAGCGGTTGCCGAACTGAGCAAGGCGGGCGTTCCCTGCGGACCGGTGCTGAGCCTGAAGGAAATTGAAAACGACCGTTCGCTGCGCGAAAACGGCACCATCGTCGAAGTGGAGCAGATCAAACGCGGCAAATATCTGACCGTCGGCATGCCGATGAAATTTTCCGACTTCACGCCCGAAATTAAAGGCGCACCCCTGCTCGGCCAGGATACGGACCCGATTCTCGCCGGGCTGGGCTACACCCAGGAACAAATCGTCAAACTGCGCAACGACAAAGTCGTCGCCTGACAAAACAGCCCTTCCGCGGCCGGTTTTTCCCTGCCGCGGATTTTCGCCCGGCATTTTTTATCGGAGGTAACAACATGAACGCCACTGCAAACACCACCAACCTGACCGACGGCATGCGGCTGACGGTCGAAGCACTCAAGAAAAACGGCATTGACACCATTTTCGGCGTCGTCGGCATTCCGGTGACCGACCTGGCCCGCTATGCGCAAAAAGAAGGCATTCGCTATATCGGCTTTCGTCACGAACAGTCGGCCGGCAACGCTGCGGCCGCCAGCGGTTTTATCACCGGCCGGCCGGGAATTCTGCTTACCGTTTCCGCTCCCGGTTTCCTCAACGGCCTGGGCGCGCTGGCCAACGCTACCGTCAACGGCTTTCCCATGATTCAGATCAGCGGTTCCAGCGACCGCGCGATCATTGACCTTGAACAGGGCGACTACGAAGGGCTGGATCAGCTGAACATCGCCCGCCCGTTTGCCAAGGCGGCCTACCGCGTCAACCGTCCCGAAGACATCTGCACCGGCCTGGTCCGAGCCGTCCGCGCCGCCGTGTCGGGACGTCCGGGCGGAGTTTATCTGGACCTGACGACAGCCATGCTGGCTGCCGAACTCGACCGGGACACGGCAGCGGCTTCGCTTTTTTCACCGGTCGATCCGGCACCGGCCGTCATTCCGTCCGCCGACGCTGTCGAACGCGCGCTTAAGCTTTTGTCCGCGGCCGAAAAACCGCTGGTCATCCTCGGCAAAGGTGCCGCCTATGCGCAGGCAGACCGGGAAATCAGGGAATTTGTCGAAACAACCGGCGTTCCCTACCTGCCGATGTCAATGGCCAAGGGACTGCTGCCCGACGACCACCCGCAAAGCGCGGCCGCGGCACGTTCTTTCGTATTGGAAAACGCCGACGTGGTCATGCTGGTCGGTGCCCGCCTCAACTGGCTGCTCACTCACGGCCGGGGCAGGCACTGGAATCCGCACAACAAATTCATCCAACTCGACATTGATCCCGTCGAAATTGACAGCAACCGTCCGATCGCCGCACCGGTGGTCGGCGACATTGCCTCTTCCGTGCGCCTGCTTTTGAACGGTCTGGAACGACACCCCGTCAGGGCTCCCGCGGACTGGCTCTCGGCCATTGATGCCGCCAAACGGCCCAACGTTGCCAAAATGGAAGAAAAACTGAACACCGAAGCTGCCCCGATGAACTTTTTCACCGCCCTGAACGCGGTGCGCAAAGTGCTCTCCGCGCACCGCGACATTTATCTGGTCAACGAAGGTGCCAACACGCTTGACGACACCCGCGACGTCATAAACATGTACCTGCCCCGCCGGCGGCTGGACTGCGGCACCTGGGGCGTCATGGGCATCGGCATGGGATTTGCCGTCGGTGCCGCCGTCACCGGCAAAAAACCGGTGGTGGCGATTGAAGGCGACAGCGCTTTCGGCTTCTCGGGCATGGAAATCGACACTGTCTGCCGTTACAAACTGCCGGTAACGATCGTCGTTTTTAACAACGGCGGCATTTACCGCGGCGACGATCCCAATCTCGGCGGCGGCAGCGATCCCTCGCCCACTGCCCTGTCCTCTTCGGCCAGATATGACAAACTGATCGAAGCCTTCGGCGGCGCGGCTTACAATGCCGCCACGCCGCAGGAACTGGAAAACGCCCTCTCCGCCGGTCTGGAATCCGGCCGGCCGACCCTGATCAACTGCGTCATCGACCCGGCCGCCGGCACTGAAAGCGGGCATATCGGCAGCCTCAACCCCAAAACGCTCGTTTAACACGGGAGGAAAAAGATTATGCTGAACATCATGCTGACCGACCTGGTTCCCATTTTCGTCATTATGATTCTCGGTTACGTTTCCGGCAAAAAAGGCGAATTTAACGCCGCAAACGCCAGAAGCCTCAATCAGTTCGTCTTAAATTACGCTTTGCCGGCGGGACTTTTCGTTTCCATCGTCAAAGCCGACCGAGCCATGCTGTTTTCCGACATCCGCCTGTCGCTGGTCAGCCTCGGCGTTATCGTCGGCTGTTATTTCTGGTCTTATTTTTCCTGTCTGAAATTTTTCAAACACAGCAAAGCCGAAGCTTCGATCGCCGGACTTGTCGGCGGCGCGCCGACCATCGGCTATTTGGGATTTGCCGTGCTGGAACCCATTTACGGCACCAGTGCCACCGTCGGCCTGGTGGTTGCGGTGGTGGCCATTGTCGTCAACGCGGTCACCATCCCGCTCGCCCTCTGCCTGCTCAATCCCGGAAGGCAGTCGGCAGCCGCCGCCGGCAATCCGCCGGTCAAACCGTCAAACGTCCTCCTCAACGCGTTGAAAGAACCGGTCTGCTGGTCGCCGATACTGGCGGTCCTCATCGTCTTGACGGGATTCCGCTTTCCCGGCAGCCTGGACCCGGTTTTCAACCTGATTGCCAACGCCAACGCCGGCGTTGCCGTTTTCGCCGCCGGCATCACCCTTTCGACCAACAAATTCGAGTTTAACGCGGAAGTGCTTTACAACTCTTTCGTCAAACTGATCTTCATGCCGGCGGCAATGCTTGCCATCGGCCTTCTGACGGGAATGAACGGCGAAAAACTGCAAATGCTGGTTTTGTGCGGCGCGCTGCCGCCGGTTTTTTCCGGCATTATCATCGGCAGCCGTTTTCAGACTTACGTGCAAACGGGCACTTCTTCGCTCGCCGTCAGCACCTTCCTGTTTATGGCAACGGCGCCTTTGTGGATTTGGCTGTCCCGGCTGATTGCCGGATAAAAAATCCGCTACGGTCACAAAAAAATACCCGGCCTTCAACAGCCGGGTATTAAAAATGCCGCAAAAAACTAAATGACCTTGGCCATAAAATATTCGTCGGCATATTTGTCGTCAAAGCTGACCGCCTTCTTGCGGATTCCTTCCCGCTCATAATGATGCTTCTCAAACAGGGCAATTGCCGGAAGATTGTCGGTAACCACCGTAATTTCCAGCCGGCCGACGCCCTTTTCCCTCGCCCAGTTTTCGGCAAAAGCGATCAGCTTGTCGGCAATTCCCTGCCGCTGACTGTCGCGCAGCACGCCGACGGTAAACCGGGCGGTATGCTTCAGTTTGGACAAATGACTGCGGGAAATGCCGAGATAACCGACGATCCGTTCGCCTTCGGTTGCCACGAAAACCTGTTTGTAATCATCGTAATCCTCAATATATTTCTGTTCCTGTTTGGCTTTTTCCGCCGTTTCTTTCGGCGTAAACATCAGATAGTCGCTTTCCTTGACCAGCTTTTCGTAAAACTCCACAAACTTTTCGGCATCGGCCGGTCTGATTTTTCTTATCTCCATGATATACCTCCAACTGATTGATTGCAAATTACCCCTCCCTCTTTGGTTCCAATAAGGTATTTTCGACTTTCCTTTTTTTCAACCGCCGTTACCCGAAAGTTGAGAGCCGGACGGCCGCCGCCGCGTTTTCCGAAATCGGAATTCTCCGCATTTTCATCCGCTTGCGCCTAAATGTTTTCTTTGCTTTTGCCGATGAATTTCAGACAAAACAAAAAAATCCTTTACAAAAGCAAATAAATCTGTTAATGGTTGCAAATAGTTTAAAATGAGTAAAAGAATGACCGCTTTCAAATTGACATCCCTGCGCCTGCGCAGATTGACGCTGCGACGATGACTTGTCCCGCCAAGATAAGTTCGTCGCAAGATTTGAGTTTGCTCAAATCTTTTTTTATGTCCAATCTCAGCAAAACGCAAAGGTTCAAAATGAGCACAAAACAGTTAACGGTCAAAAAATTAAACATTGAAAATTTAGCTGATGTTATGAAATTGCAGCAAAAAATCATCGGCAACCTGCACCCTGACGAACAACACTTCATCCTGCACAGAACGGCGGAAGACTATATGAAATCGCTTGACGGCCGCAGTTCAAACATGTTGGGGGTCTTCGACGGCGAAACTTTAATAGCCCAAACGGTATACAGCCTGCCTCATAACGGCGAAAGCAGGGACATGCCCGAGTTCAAGCCGGAAATAGAAAACAAAGACCTGGTTTTGTACGAGGCCATTCTGGTCGATCCGGTTTACCGGGGCTCCAGCCTGATGAAAAGAATGCTCGAATATATCGAAAACAACGCCCTTGACAGCGGCAGGACCCACGCCATCATCCAGATTGCCGTCGACAACCCGGCCAGCTGGATAAACGCGCTGCACCACGGCATGTCCATTACCAAAGTCGACCTGGATCCTGCCGACGGGGCAAAAGTCATCTATCTGGAAAAAGAAATTTCCCGGAAACCCGCGCCGGTTCCGTTTCCCGTCCAAAACAACGCCCGGATTTACAGCATGCACCTCGGGGAAAACATCCATGCGGCAATCCCCGCCCTTTTCCACAAAATGCAGCATCTGATAAAAAACGGTTATCACGGTGTTGCTCTCAACAAAGAGAGCAAAAGCCTGATTTGGGAACAACAGAACGCCGCCAAAAGCAACGGCCTTTCCTTCGCCCATATGTCCGAAGGAAAAGCGCCTTCCTTTATCGAGCCGTTTTCTCTGCCGTCCCGAAATAATACCACTCGGTATTGACCGGCGCCTGCAAATTGGGCAGAAGAATAAAACCGTCGCTTAGAGCATAAAGCGCTTCCCCGTCATCATAAAGCGCAATCCGTTCGCCCTTGCACACCGGATCCAGGTGCTTGTAGCTGCGGCAGAGCCTGCCTTCCTTGCTCTTAAGCACATAGTTCTCCATCCGGATGTGCTTTTTCGCCCGGGCTGCTGGCAGCGGCAAATCAACCATCCCGAAGGCGGACAACGCGTTTACGATCGCCCGGTAAGCCAGTCCGGCCGCCTGCGGATCCCTGTGATAGCCGCACTCCAAAGTCGTGGCCGTATTGCCGTACGCATGGGCGCACCATTCGGTGGAAAAATCGCGGATTTCGGTCTGCCTGCCGTAAATGTCCGGCCAGCCTTCCAAAACAAAATCCACGGGCAGCGCGTCGATCAGCTTTTGGTTATAAACGTCGGGATAATCGCAAAAGGCAAAAGGAACGTCGCCGACGCAATGGGTCGAATGCAAATCCAGCGTAAACCTGTGTTCCCGGATGAGAGGACAAATTTCATTGGCAAGTTTCTGCTCGTAAGACCGCGGATTGTCATGCACGGTCATCACCCGGTTCAAATTCTCGTCAATATTGCGCACGTCCCGGCGGTACGCTTCCGGATTGCAGACCGGAACCAGCGTCATCTTCCCGTTTTTTAACGCCAGCGCGCCGCGTTCAATTTCGTCAATGATCCTGCGACAGGCTTGCGTGCCGGCTGTTTCGTTGCCGTGAACCGCCGCCAAAACCAACAGGCTCAGCCCGTCATGTTCCCCTTTGAACTCATGTTTTTCTATCATTTTGCCATTTCTCCCTAAAAAACATAATACATTTATCCGACAACTTTACAAGTGCCGATTTTTTTGCATCACGACGGCAACCGCCTCCGGCAGAAAAGAAAAACGGCTCCCGTAACGGAAGCCGTCAATTATGACGGGGCTTGGCCGGCAATTCACGAATTAACATTACCGACTGCCTTTATCAAAATTTGGAACATAACGTAAACCATGCAGATTCTCTTTTGATATTGGCTGCGGCTTATAAGGAACTTGCGTTGAGGCAGAAAGTTCTCTTAATCTTTTGATTCTATCTGCCAGGTTATTATCTTTATTTTGTTGCCCTGGAGTGATCCGATTATGATGATTGTTTTTATATAAATCTTTTGACCTTCCGGAAGTGTCGGTATTTACAACATAACGATTATAATTAATGACTCTTCCTGTTTCCGGGTTTAAACCGCTGAAACTATAGGAATATCCTCCGTAATTCTCAACAAGCTTATTTTGAGCTTTATTTGAGCGTTCATTATCGGCTTCGGCAGTTGCCGCAACCTCGTCAATCCCTTGCTCATGCAGTTTATCAAACAATTGCTTTTTTATTTCGCCGGCATAACCTTTACCCTTATGTTCATGCAACAGCACCGTAGACGTTGTTACCCTTACTCCCGTTTCGGCAGAAAACTTATGCCACTTTTCACAAGTTTTCAGTCCATTTTCAACATCAAACACATCCATCGGTTGCGGACGTGCATTTACCGACCCTATTATTTCATCACCTTTGACTACAAAATAAAAAAGCTCCGGGCCGTTTCTCCTGTTTAAAGGCTGTCCTGTCGCTTCGCATTCCCTCTTATTTTTATAAAAGTCTACGATCTTGGCGGTAAATTCTTCTTGACTGCCAACCCGGAAACTATCCATGGCAAATATAAAACCTTTGCTTTCCCTTTTGCCGACAGGATCATTTATTGTTTCATCCGATAAATACGCCCGCATTTTCTCGCAAGCTTTTTGATAGCTTTCAAAATGCTCTTGGACAGGTTCCACAATTCTAATTCCATCCGCAATTTCCGCCATGTTCTTTTCCCCAACAATTCAATGTATTATTACAAGATAGTTTATGTAAAAAAAATAAAAAAACAACCCGTTAAAAAACAAAAAAATATAAACAAACGAGTTCGGAAAACTTCTCCCCAAATATGATTTTGAAATTCACAACATCCGAACCACGTCAACTGTTTGATTTTTAAAAGGAAAACAGTTCCAGTGACAGGAACCGTCAATTACGGCAGGCAAAGACAGAAACATGGAGAAATGCCGAAATTGCACATTCCGGCATTTATAAAATAGTGGGGCTTAACTGGCAATTCACAACCTGATTATTTATCACTTTTAACAAAAAGAACATCTTGTCCTTAAGGTTATTAGATTGAAAATATCGCTTATTGTTTTATGATAAAAATGCGGCTATAGAATTATACAACTCCTGTCGGCTTCGTTCAGTTGTAAAATTATGTCCGCCTTCCGAAACAATACCTAAAGATTTTTTTGTTTCAAGCGCCTGATAAAGAGCTTTAACATCCTGGGGGGCAATAATATGATCATCTTCAGCCGTAATCAGCAAAACCCTTGCTTTAATATCTTTTGCTAAACGGAGAGCATCATAGTTCTTAGCCTCTTCAACAACAGTATAAGGTAAGACAACTGTTTGATAATTATAAAAACCTTTTTTCTTCCAGTCTTTACAAAAATCTGGCATATAAAACATACAGCTATTTTCCCATGTCACTCCGCTGACAACCGGAGTTATTGGAATTACAGCATCAATCACAGACGCGTTTTCTGCCGAATATTGTAAAACTGACGCCCCTCCTAAAGAATGACCGGCCAAGATAAACGGTTCACGATAAAAATTCTGTTTTTTAGCCCAGTTAATCACTGTTTCCAAATCTTTTTTGAAAGTTGCTAATCGAACATTAATAACCTCGCCATCACTTTTACCCATAGAATAGCGACTGTCAAAGATAATAACCAAATATCCATTATCTAGAAATGCTTTTTTAGCTGTCTGTACCGCAGAATGTTCAAGATTAGACGCCAAACCATGCTGAATAAAAGCTATTTTTTTATTTCTTCTATGTTCATACCCCTCAACCTGCACATAAATTATTTCATTTGCAGAATTTTTCAGCCAATTTTCTCGGGAAGGTTCTTGTCCTATGCAAGCAGTTAAAATAAATAAAAACAGCACAACGTGAATTTTTTTCATTTCCGCCTCTTATAGTCCATTTAAGTATTTAAATATGATATATGGCTGTCCTATTAAAAACAAGCAGCATTTACACCTTTTAAACATCTTGTTCTTTTAAAAATAACAACTATTATCTTTATCCGTTCCCCAAAGTATCTAAATGATAAACCTTATTAACCATTTGAAAAATATAAATATTGATAAAAAATAGTTCGGATATTTCAAAAAAATAATGTTTTTCAAAAAACGAACATCCGAACTCATCTAACCTATTGATTTATAAAAGAAAAACAGCTCCCGTGATAGGAGCTGTTAACTATGGTGGGCGATACGCATCACACAGGCGAACGCACAAAAATGTATCTAATATTTTTCAAATTCAAGGGGATATTTGTCATTACACAAGCCGCCAATATCCATTTTATGGTATGGCTTAAGCATTATAAAAAAAGGCCACCTTTTATTAAGGTGGTCGGAGAGTTAATAAATCATCCTTACGAATTGACCCTTTTAGTCTTCAAAGTCAAGGACTCCTGTTGTATACACTAAAAGCTCCCCGACCGAACGACGTTCAAATCGGGGACATAGTCATCATCCCATAGTTTCCTACGAGATAAATCTCACGGTGTATATCCATCACCGCGTAAGGAATGGTTTATTAAGACCATCGTGCCACTTTTTCTGACACTAGATACTGGCATACGCCAATATTTAAATATAGTATAAAATAATAGTATTAAGATTTAACTAAAATATTTTTCTTAACCACCCATTGACCTTTTTTAGTCGCACCAAGCCGTTTAATTTTCTTTTCTTTAACCAGTTGATACAACTTCCACTCTACCGATTTAGGCGTTATTTCAAGAGCGATAGCCAGTTCATTCATTGTCATATGAGGGTTATCTGAAAGCAACTTCAATATTTTTTTACGGATTTCTTCCCTGTTTTTCTTTCCTGATAATAGTTGATTATTCAGAATCTTACGAAATCCGAGGAAACTGCGGATACATTCATAATGATTAAGTAAACATAATAAATCGTGCGCTTTTAGACCGGTTCCCTTATAAAACCAATTTCTTACCGTATATAGATTAAGATTTAAAGCGTGTGCAATATGCTTGGAAACATTGGTTCGGTAATGATTTTGAAGCTGTTCTAAAACAGCTTTTGAGAGTTTTTTATTGTCAGAAAAAACAATAATCTTGAAGTTATTTTTACACCATTTCTGGTAAATTTTAGTATTAGACATTTTATTTCCTTTCGTTAATAGTTAACGAGAAATGGTATAATGCCATTGATAAAAAATGATATATTGAAGAGAATAATATGCTATTTAATTACACACAACCTGAGGAGAAAATTAAGGCAGCAGCCTATGTCAGAATGTCTACGGAACACCAAAAGTATTCCCCTGAAAACCAAATGGCGGCTATAAAAGAATATGCTGATAAGCATAATTATGAAATTATCAAAACCTATTCGGATGGCGGCAAAAGTGGCTTAAATATATCAGGAAGAGCCTCTTTACAACAAATGTTAGCCGATGTTCAAGGTAGACAACAGCAATATAAAGTTATTTTGGTACTTGATGTAACGCGTTGGGGACGTTTTCAAGATGCTGATGAAAGTGCATATCTTGAGTTTATGTGCAAAAAAGCGGGTGTAAGAGTTCAATACTGTGCCGAACAATTTACAAACGATGATAGCCCTGTCTCCACAATTATCAAAAGCGTTAAACGTACAATGGCAGCAGAATACAGCAGAGAATTATCCGGTAAAGTATTTGCAGGCCAATCTCGTTTAATTACTCTCGGATATAAACAAGGCGGGCCTGCAGGATATGGATTGCGCCGAATGCTAATTGATGAATATGGTAATCATAAAGGAATGCTTGCTAGAGGTGAACACAAAAGTATTGCAACAGATCGGGTTATTTTGGTTCCCGGTCCAGAGGAAGAGCAAGAAAATGTTCGTTGGATGTATAAAGCGTTTGTATATGATGGTAAAAATGAGGGCGCAATAGCTGATGAATTAAACCATCGAGGAATAAAGACCGATTTAGATAAGGACTGGACAAAGGCTACGGTAAGAGAGGTTTTAAGCAACGAAAAATATATCGGCAATAACATTTTTAATCGTATTTCTTATAAATTGAAGATAAAACGTGTTCGTAATCCTGAAGATATATGGGTTAGAAAAGATAATGCATTTCAAGGGATTGTTGATCCGAGTTTATTTTTTATGGCAAAAGGTATTTTCGCGGCACGTTGTCGAAAATTATCCGATGAAGAAATGCTTCAAAAACTTAAAGAATTGCAAGACCGTAAAGGATATTTGTCGGCGATTGTTATTGATGAAGCGGAGGATATGCCTTCAAGTGCTGCATATTCCGGACGCTTTGGAGGTCTAACACGAGCATATCAGCTTATAGGTTTTAATCCCGGACGCGATTTTAGATATATAGAAATCAACAGATATTTAAGAGAATTGCATCAAGAAAATATTCAAAGTACAATTCAGGGGTTAATTAATTGCGGTGCTGATATAAAATTAAACGAAAGTCAAAATCTGTTAAATGTTAACAATATGTTTACCGCTTCATTGGTTATTTGCCGCTGTAACGCATTAAGTAATGGGAAATATCGTTGGAAAGTACGTTTTGATACAGTTCTTAATCCAGATGTTACCATCGCAATACGAATGAAAGCCAATAATTCAGACACTTTGGATTATTATTTGTTGCCGTCACTAGATTTCAAAATCCCGAATATCAAGCTAGATGAACAAAATACTGGTTTTATTGATTCATATCGTTTTGAAAATCTAGACTATCTTTACGAAATGGCTAAGTGTATATCAATCAGAGGGCAACTAAGATGAATAAACAATTATATGATATCGAAATAAGCAAAATTTTTATATTGAACCCTCGCGAACGAAATAAACAAATTGCCGGAGAAATAAGAAAAAATATTGAAGATGTTGGCTTAAAACGTCCAATAACTATCACGCGCAAACAGTTTCCACAAGATGGATACGAATATGATTTAGTTTGTGGACAAGGAAGATTGGAGGCTTATATCGCTAATAACCAGAAAACCATTCCTGCCATCGTTGTTGAAGCAAGCGAAGAAGATGCTTTGATTATGAGCCTAGTTGAAAATATTGCCCGAAAAAACTATCAACCTTTTGAATTGTTCAAAAATGTTAAAAAACTACATGACTATGGTTATAGTGCAGAAGAAATAGCCAATAAGACAGGTTTAGGGAAAGAATATATGAGGCAGATTATTAAATTATTAGACCGTGGCGAAGAACGTCTGCTTAATGCTGTTGAAAATAATAAGATTCCATTAAATGTTGCATTACAAATAGTTGAAACACCAGATAGTGAAATTCAACGTGTATTGCAAGAAGCCTATGAGCAAGGTATTATTAAAGGAAACAAACTCAATCAAATTCAAAAAATCATAGAAGTCAGAAAACGTAGTGGAAAGAACTTTAGAAGCGGTTCACGTACTCATAAACCACTCTCCCCAGCAGATTTAAATAAAATATATGAACAAGAAATAAATAGAAAGATGTTGCTTATTCGTAAAGCAGATAAGGTAGAAAGTACATTGATATTTTTAACAGAGAGCTTTCGCAACCTTTTGAACAATCAAAATTTTATAAATTTACTCAAAGCCGAAAACCTTGAAAAAGTTCCGCAATTTATATCAGAAAAGGTTAACCAAGATGTCTAAACAACTATTGCTTCCCGCGTTTGAACATGAAATTATAACGATTGATGTTGCTGATATCCAATTTTTTAAAGAAATCGATGCGCCTTTGTTAAATAGTACAAAATTTAAGGTTATTTTATCATCTATTGAAGAAGTCGGAATTATTGAACCACCTGTCGTTACGTGTAAAAATGGCAAATACTTGCTTCTAGATGGGCATCTTCGTATTTGTGCCTTAAAAAAATTAAAGATTACAAAGGTTACTTGCTTACTTTCCACAGATGATGAAGCATTTACATATAATAAGCATGTCAATCGTTTATCAAACATTCAAGAACACAAGATGATTGTAAAAGCAATAGAACGAGGTGTTTCAACAGAAAGATTGGCCAAAGTGCTAAACATTGATGTTGCATCTATTATGCAAAAGAAAAATCTTCTTGACGGCATTTGTCCGGAAGTAGCGGAAATGCTAAAAGATAAAATTGTGCCGAGAGATGTCTTTCGATATTTAAAGAAAATGAAACCGCAAAGACAAATTGAAGCTGTTACCCTTATGGAAGATATGAACAACTATACAAACAAATTTGCCCGTTCAATATATTTAGCCAGTTCCGACAAACAGCTCTTAAACCCAATTAAACGGGCTAATATGCTTGATGTAGAAAAACTCGGACGACTAGAAGATGAAGTATCTAGAGTTCAAGGAGAATATAAGTTAATGGAAGATAAATACGGAATTGATGTATTAAACCTTACATTAATCAAAGGTTATATTCGTAGCATATTTGAGAATCAAAATGTCTGCAATTATTTAAAGATGTACGAACCAGACATTTTTCGTCAGTTTAAAAAAATTGTTGAGTTAGAAAATATTAATATTCAAAACGATAGCTTTTTATAAGAGGTAATAATGGCATTAGAAAATCAATATAATATTAAATTATATCCGTGTCTAAATGGTTGGGTTGAAGCCGTTGATTCCGGGGATGATGGAAGTGAAATACATGAAAAGTTCTATGTATATGAGAAAAAAGAAGGTGAAGACCTCGCTGAAGACCGCTTAAATGAATGCAAAGCAATGAAATCGCTATTGTACGCCGTTATGGAAGAGCTCTTTTTCTATAACAACAAACATAATGCTTACAACTTAAGGATTCATCTCGTTGACAAAACAGAAAATATTGTAGAATAATGAAATTACGCATTTTATCAGATTTACACTTAGATATTAATGACAATGTCCCCTTCTCATTAGCCAATAAAGATGTTTTTACAATTATATGTGGCGATATTTCCGGTAATCCGAGACAAACCATAGAATGGATAAACAATAACATCAAACAAGGCGTATTCATTGAGGGAAATCATATTGGTTATGATTCTGAGCATTCCATTCAATATATAGAAAACTTTTTATGCAAACACTTCCCAGCAACTGCACAAATAACATATTTAAAAGATACGCACAAAATTGTGGACGATATCGTTTTTGTTGGCGGTATTTTATGGACAGATTTTGAATTATACGGCCCAGAATGGAAATCTCTTTATAAATTATATGCAACGCAATTAATGAATGATTTTAAGTATAACTATGTTAATATGGAATACTCGGCCCAAGAAACTGAACAAAATTTCAGAGAATTACTTGAAAATCTACAGATTCGTCAGCTGCATCCCTCAGATACAGAACAAATGTTTAAGCATACGTTGAAAAATATCAAAAATGCTTGTGAACGCTTTCCCGATAAAAAGATTGTTGTGGTTACACACCATGCACCAAGCACAAAATCAGTTTCAGATATCTACTTAACAGATAAAACAACACCAGCATTTGCCAACAATTTGGAACAATTTATTTTAGATTATCCCAATATTAAACTCTGGTGCCACGGTCATATCCATTCTGCTTCAGATTATCGAATCGGCAATTGCCGCATTATCTGCAATCCGCGAGGATATGTAAAATTGGGTGAACATAGCGGTTTTATTGATAATCTTATAATAGAACTTTAGAATCAACCGTTTATGTAAAACATGGTATTAAAATGTTCTAAGCCTTGCAATTCCAAAAGTTTTTTAATATGCTAATGCATATTTTATAATCTGAAACAAGGCGACTAGAATGACCAATAAATTGCAGAGATTAGAGTTGACATGGCCGGGAAAAGAAGATCGGTTTAATCCGGAGCCGCGGATATTGCTTGAAGATAAAGAGAAGTCCTATGGTGATGCGGAAAGCGGCAATATGCTTATTCACGGCGATAATCTCTTGGCATTAAAGGCATTGGAGCAGGATTATACCGGCAAAATCAAATGTATTTACATTGATCCGCCGTATAACACTGGCAACGCCTTTGAACATTACGATGACGGCTTAGAGCACTCTATTTGGCTCTCGCTCATGCGCGACAGATTGGAAATAATGCAACATCTATTAGACAACGATGGCAGTATCTGGATTACATTAGATGATAATGAAGCACACTATTGCCGTGTTTTGTGTGATGAAATTTTTGGTCGTAAAAATTTTATTGCAGATGTTATTTGGAATTCTAGAAAATCTGTATCAAATGACGCAATCATATCGCTAAATACAAATCATATTTTAGTATATGCCAAACAAATTGATAATATCCGTATAAAATCTAAAAAGAGTGAATTATTTAAAGGCGCAGTAGACGATAGCAAATTTGAAAATCCCGATAATGATCCGAGAGGAAAATGGACAGCCACACCTTTTGACGCTCCAGAAATTCGTGAAAATCTAATGTATCCAATTATTAACCCTAACACAGGTGAAACTTATTTACCACCTCCGGGGCGGCATTGGCGAACCACTCAAAATGAGTATGAGCGTTTCTTTAAAGAAGGGCGTATTGTATTTGGTAAAAATGGAACATCGAAGCCTCAGCTTAAAAGATATTTAAGTGAAGCAACAGATAAAGGGCAAGTTTTAACGACTTTATGGAATGACCTTGATACAACAACAAATGCAACAAAACACTCTCAACAATTATTTCCAGGACAGCCTTTTACAAATCCCAAACCTGAAAATCTAATTGAACGCGTATTGACTTTGGGCTCAAACCCCGGCGACCTCGTTTTAGACTCATTCCTCGGCTCAGGCACTACCGCAGCAGTTGCACACAAAATGGGACGGCGGTGGATTGGCGTTGAAATGGGCGACCACGTCTATACGCATTGCATTCCGCGCTTACAGAAAGTTATCAACGGCGAAGATCAGGGCGGCATTACCAAAGCTGTCAACTGGCAAGGTGGCGGCGGCTTTAAGTTTTATGAACTTGCCTCTTCCCTAATTGTGAAAGACAAATACGGTCAACAGATTATTTCCGAAGAATACAACGCCGATATGCTTGCCGAGGCGATGTGCAAAATTTTAGGCTATCATTATAAGCCGGATACTGAAAAATATTGGAAACAAGGCTATTCTTCTGAAAAGAATTTCATCTATACCACGACGATGAACTTGCAAGAAGCTTCATTAGAGCGCATTGCAGATGAAATCGGCGACAATAATCTTTTGATATGTTGCAGCGCGTTTGTCGGCAACACAAAGGCTTACCCAAATATTACAGTTAAAAAAATCCCCACCGCTATCCTCAAAAAATGCGAATGGGGCCGCGAGGGCTACCCCCTCAATCTTTCTTCCTACCAACCCGCCGACACCGACTTTGAATTCGAGGAGGAATAATTCATGCAAAAGGATTACAATATGAACGATACCCAACGGATGATTGAACAAGCTCTTTCTTTACGCGCTCCGCAAAAGGAAAGTTTAAATATTCTGGCAGAAATCTTAGCTAAAATCAGTTTGTCAAAAGATATGTCAACCGCTGAGGCCTTGCGTTTGATACAAGAAGTTCGCCCGTCAGTTAAAGATTTTGAACGTATATTCCCTTGTATTTGTTTTGCAATAGCAACAGGTGTCGGTAAAACTCGCCTTATGGGCGCAATGATTGCCTATATTCATATTGAGTATGGCGTTAAAAACTTTATGGTACTTGCGCCAAACCTAACCATTTATAACAAATTAAAAACAGATTTCACTCCCAATACGCCTAAATATGTCTTCCCCGGAATTCCTGCGTTTGCGATTACACCACCGCAAATCATTACCGGCGATGACTATAATCAAGTTGGTGGCTTGTTTGATAATCCGAATGACGACCGTGTCCGTATCAATATTTTTAATATTTCAAAAATTGATTCAGATAAAGACGCCCGCGGTTTGCCTCGTGTACGCCGTATGGCTGAATATCTCGGACAGTCATATTTTGATTACCTTTCGGGGTTAAAAGACCTTGTTTTAATAATGGATGAAGCGCACCGCTATCGTGCCAATGCCGGCATGGCGGCTATTAATGAGTTGCATCCGGTTTTAGGTATTGAATTAACCGCCACCGCAAAATCAACAGGAGCAAAAGGCAAACCTTTCCGCAATATTGCTTACGAATATAACCTTGCGCACGCTATTCATGATGGTTTTGTAAAGAAACCCGCCGTTGTCGGTCGTTCTGACTTTGATAAAAATCTTTACGGACAGTCCGATGAATTAGAGAATTTAAAAATCAAAGATGGTATTAAAGTTCACGAAAGCATTAAGGCGGAGCTTCAAGTTTATGCGGATAATAAGAAAAAGAAGCTCGTTAAGCCGTTTATGATGATTGTGGCAGAAAATATTGCACACGCAGAAGAGATAGAAGCTAAAATCAAAAGTGATGATTTTGAAAACGGACGTTATAAAGACAAAGTCATTGTCGTTAACTCCAAACAAAACGGCGAGTTGAAAGATGAAGTTTTACAACGTTTGTTAATGATTGAAGACGCCAATGAACCGACTGAAATCGTTATCCACGTCAATATGCTTGGCGAAGGTTGGGATGTCAATAACCTCTATACCATCGTGCCGCTCCGTGCTGCTAATTCTAAAATTTTGGTAGAACAGTCTATCGGACGTGGTTTGCGCTTGCCTTATGGCGAATTAACCGGCGAAGATGTAATTGACCGCTTACACGTCATTGCTCACGATAAGTTTGCTGATATTATCAACGCCGCTAAAAATGAAGAATTTGAATTCCAACAAGAATATATTGATAACTCTGATAATGGCTTGAGCGGCAAAGTTGTTCAGGTTAACACCAGTAAATTAGACGAGGAAGTAGAAAAAGGCAATATTATCGTTATGAAGCCAACGTCGACAATGCCCACTAAACAAGCAACACTTCCTGTCTTTACGAGTGAAGTCAACAAGAAAATTGGCGATGTCGTTCGTGAGGCGATCAATGATGTCAGCCGATATGTGATCAGCGCGGAAGATTTGACCAAAGAAGAAAATCAAGCCAAAATTGTTGAAATTGCCGAGCAGAAAATCAAAGACATTCAGCTTGATAACTCCGAACTTTCTTTAGAACCGCTTATTGATGTTAAGGAAACAACCAAGCGTTATACGGAAAGTTTTATTAAATTAAGCATCAATATTCCGAGAATTAAAGTAACCTATGAGCAACAAGGCGATTTTACTTTTGATGACTTTGATATCGAAACAGCAGATTTTGACGGATATCAGCCGATTCCGCAAAAGGTTATCGTCAGCGAGCTTATAGATAAAAGCAAACGTGCGGAAATGCAAGCCGAGTTTATTGACCGCTATGAGAATATAAATCATTATATTTTGATACATCTGATTGAAGAAAATGAGATTGCTTATCATAAAATAGCCGATTTACTTCATAAACTTATCGGACAGGTTATTAGCCATATCACTTCATATTCGGGAAGTGAGCTAAATACGCGCAAGATTCTGTTTTTCTATGGCGCAGAAATCTCTAAAAAAGTTTATGCACAGATGAAAAAACACTTGCGTGAAGCCCCAATCGTAATGCGTGTTAAGGTTGACAATGCGTATGAAACGCTAACCTCAGCCTCATATAAAATTATAGCGACCGAGGGGCAAGAAGCTGTTGATATCCACGCAGGAATTAAAGAAAACAGCAAAATTAGAAGCATGGTTTTCACCGGATTTAAAAAGTGCTTATTTAGCAAACAAAAGTTTGATTCCGGTACAGAGAAAGAGTTCGCTGAACTTTTGGAACGCACGCCTGCTGTGTTAAAATGGTTTAAAATCAGTAACGACCGTGCCAAAGAAGTATTTGATATAAAATATTATAACACCAGAAACCAAGCCTACACACCTTATCTGCCTGATTTTGTTGTGGAAACGCTGGATGCCAAATACATGGTTGAAACCAAAGCAGAAACCGAAATGGATGATAAAATTGTTTTGGCAAAAAAAGATGCTGCCGTTCAATGGTGCAAAAATGCAAGCAAATTTGAGGGTGAACATAACGGAAAGAACTGGCATTACCTCTTAATTCCTGATACAACAGTCGTTGCCGACCGCAGTTTTGAAAAGCTTGTCGCTGATTATAAGGAAGATTAAAATGGATAAAGAAACGGCAATAAAACTTTTTGAAGAACAGAAAGTCCGAGTTCAATGGGATGAAGACCAAGAGAAATGGTATTTTTCCATTGTGGATGTTGTGGCTATTTTAACGGCTTCAGAGTATCAAACAGCTAGAAATTACTGGAAAGTTTTAAAGCATCGTCTTTCTGAAGAAGGTAATCAGTCGGTTACAAATTGTAACCAACTGAAAATGGAGGCTGCCGATGGTAAAAAATATTTAACCGATGTTGCAGACACCGAACAGCTGTTGCGCCTTATCCAAAGTATTCCCAGTCCCAAGGCTGAACCGTTTAAGATGTGGCTTGCAAAAGTTGGGCGGGAACGTATTGATGAAATGGAAGATCCTGAAATTGCCATTAACCGAGCATTAGAAACATATCTGAAAAAAGGATATTCTGAAAATTGGGTTAATCAACGCTTGAAATCTATTGAAATCCGCAAGGGGTTGACCGATGAATGGGAGCGCGGCGGAATTAAAAAAGGCTTGGAATATGCCATTTTAACCGATGAAATCACCAAAGCGTGGACAGGTATGACCACCAAAGAGTATAAGCAATTAAAAGGACTAAAAAAAGAAAACTTGCGTGATAATATGACCAATATGGAATTGGTTTTGAATATGTTAGCTGAAGTTTCAACAACCGAAATTTCTCAAACGCAGAATCCCAAAGGTTTAACGCAACACAAAAAAGTTGCCCGCGCCGGTGGCGAGGTCGCCAACAAAGCCCGTAAAGAACTGGAAAATAAAACAGGGAAAAAAGTAATCACCAGTAAAAATGCCAAAAATTTACATAAACAGATAGAAAACATTGAGGAAACAACCAATGACCAATAAATTGCAGAGATTAGAGTTGACATGGCCGGGAAAAGAAGATCGGTTTAATCCGGAGCCGCGGATATTGCTTGAAGATAAAGAGAAGTCCTATGGTGATGCGGAAAGCGGCAATATGCTTATTCACGGCGATAATCTCTTGGCATTAAAGGCATTGGAGCAGGATTATACCGGCAAAATCAAATGTATTTATATTGATCCGCCGTATAACACTGGCAACGCTTTTGAACATTATGATGACGGCTTGGAGCACTCTATTTGGCTCTCGCTCATGCGCGACAGATTGGAAATTTTGAAACGGTTACTTTCTAATGACGGCGGTAGTATATGGATATCTATTGACGCAGATGAAAGTCATTATTTGAAAGTTCTTTGTGATGAAATCTTTGGACGTCAATGTTTTGTTGATGAAGTGATATGGCAACGAGCTTATGCCCCGATTAACTTAAAAAAGACGCTTTCTCGTTCTCACGATACAATCTTGGTATATTGCAAAAATCCAGTTGGTTTTACTCTCAATAAATTGCCTCGTTCTGATGAAGCAAATGCAAGATATAAAAATCCAGACAACGACCCAAGAGGTGTTTGGAAATCTAGTGATTTATCTGTAGGGCCAGCTGTTGAAAGAAATATTTATGAAATAGAGACACCTTCTGGTAGAAAATGTTTACCACCTAATGGATATTCATGGCGTGTTTCTAAAGAAAAATTACAAGAAATGATATTAGATAACAGAATTTGGTTTGGTCCAGATGGAAATGCAACACCATCAATTAAACGTTTTTTATCTGAGGTAAAAGATGGTGTTGTATCTACAACCTTATGGCCGCATACAGAGGTAGGACACAACCAAGATGCAAAAAAAGAAATCAAAGCATTATTTCCGAATGAAAAAAATCCATTTGATACACCGAAACCAGAAAGATTGATACAAAGAATTTTAACTTTGGGGTCAAACCCTGGAGATTTAGTTTTAGATTCATTTCTCGGTTCGGGTACGACAGCAGCAGTCGCGCATAAAATGGGACGACGCTGGATTGGTGTCGAAATGGAAAATACCGCTTATAATTATTGCATTCCACGCTTGCAGAAAGTTATCAACGGTGAAGATCAGGGTGGCATCACCAAAGCTGTCAACTGGCAGGGTAGCGGTGGCTTTAAGTTTTATGAACTTGCCTCCTCCCTGATTGTGAAAGACAAATATGGTCAGCAGATTATTTCCGAAGAATACAACGCCGATATGCTTGCCGAAGCAATGTGCAAAATTTTAGGCTACCATTATAAGCCTGATACTGAAAAATATTGGAAACAAGGCTATTCTTCTGAAAAGAATTTCATCTATACGACCACAATGAACTTGCAAGAAGCTTCATTAGAGCGCATTGCGGACGAAATCGGCGACAATAATCTTTTGATATGTTGTAGCGCATTTGTCGGCAACACAAAGGCTTACCCCAATATTACCATCAAAAAAATCCCCACCGCTATCCTCAAAAAATGCGAATGGGGCCGCGAGGGCTATCCCCTCAACCTTTCCGCCTACCAACCCACCGACACCGACTTTGAATTCGAGGAGGAAGACTAAATTTTATGGCATTAGAAGAGTTTGACTTTAGCAAAAACTATAATTTTTCAGGTGTTTTCTGGTTTGAAAATGAATTTAATAGTCGATTTTCGGGAACTTTAGAGTATACACCAGAAAAAGGAATAAAGTTATTACTTGTGTCAACTGTCTTAAACGGAACAGACTATCTATTGCTTAGAGACTTTTGCGCTATACAAAAAATGTATGGCACATTACAGTATGAGGGAAAAAGCGTCAATATAACTTTATTAGATATTGTACTTGGAGAAAGATCAAATACTTTTGGTGGAAATGGATGTTCACGCACTTTTGAGGGTAGCGCAAGGTTTTTAATTTTAGATATTCTTTTAAAAACAAACAGAATTAAATCTTTAAATATAGAATATGATGATAATTTTAAGAGCATATTCTTTTATCATATATCTCCAGAAGAAGTTGTAGAAGTTCAGCCATATACAAAAAATGCTGTAAGATTATCAAATGCCAATATTTCTTTTGATGTTTTTTATATGAGTACCCCATTTTACAGTGCAGATCAACTTGATGATATGTTATGTGATACCATTTGGCATACAAAAAAATCTCCAATGAAAGAATTAAAGGAAATTGTATCAAAATTTCTTGAGACACATCAGCATGAAATAGGCATAAGAAAAAAAACACGCTCTGTAGTAAAGATAAAAAGTAGATCATCCGATTTAAGAAAATATATAGAAATAGAAAATAAATGGCGTTCTTTTTTCGAGTTAATAATTGATAAACCAATAATAATTAAAAATGCAAGTATTGGAGTGGACTGTATTTCTGTTGATAACAGAAAATACTCAACACAAAAAGCTATTTTATTTCAACAATATCCTATCCCCACAAGAAAAGGAGCAAATTGGCGTAAATTTCACTTGCCTATTTCAATTGATGCCTTTGTAGGCAAAAACGATTTATCTAAATTACAGTTGCCGTATGAAAAATGGAATCAACTATATGATGATAAAAAATGGACGATAATCGTAAATGGCATAAAATCCATAATATACAAAAATGATATGATTGGGAATGAAGATTTTATAATTCTTATCTCATATATTCAGACTGTATTGAATATTTTAGGTTATAAAACAGATAACATAGATCAACTTATTTCAAAATATGCAGATGAAAAGTGGATAAAGGAAGTAAGGAAACTTTTGCAAAGTCTTCCTAAAGATAAGACAATTGGACAGAAAATAAGTGAATTACGGAATTCTATTGCACACCCTAAATCTGCTGAAAAAGATAATGGAAAATATTTTGCTGTAATTACTGACTATATTTTAATGCAGAAAATATATGGTTATTTAGCTGGATTATTTATAAAAATGGTTCTACTTCATTTATATAATTTTGATAAAACAAATTTAGAAAAATATATTGATCGTTTCATAAAAACAAGAAGTGGAATTACAAGAGCAAAATATGATAAGGATTATGCTACTTATAAAGAAAGACTTGAAAAAGAAATACAAAAAAAGAAAAAGCTCACTCCACTTCCCAAGTAACATCAAACACCGGTTCAATGGCATAGTCCATTTTTAAGCTGCGTTTTTTGCCACCGATGAGGCGGTTACATTTCTTTTCAAGCTCACGTTCAATGTCAAAAGTGTTGAATTCGCTGTCATTCATTTCTTTTTGGAGTTTTTGAATTTCATCTTCAATGGCAAGTTTTGCCTCAAAGTTTTTCTCCATCTTGAAATCGCGTTTCAGGCTTATGATTTTATTTTTCATCTTTTCAGCTTTAAGGCTGATTGCCTGCTTTTCATCTATAAGCCAACGGTTTAATTTATCCACTTCCTGACGGAGCAAAACATCAATTCGGTGTTTTTCAGCCTTCTCATATTTTTGAACGTTCTGTTCGTGTAACTGCTTGATAAAATCGTGATAGCCCATATCTTCCATATCCCGAATATCAACGACATTATCAAAAATTTCTTCAATAGGTATCGTCAACAAACCACCTTGTTCATCAATAATCGTTGCTATCAGATAATTTTTATTTTCAGGTGCTTTCATCTTAAAGTTAGAGAGCATCAATCGCCCTTTCCGCCCGTTAGCGAGTTTATCTGTAGATTTTAAGCATAAATGGAAAGTATTGTCCTCTGGTTGAATTGCTTCTTCAATCAGCCGCTTTCCAAAATCGCTGTCTGGATTAAATGGTGTTGCTGAACGCCATAATGCTTTTCTATCGGTACTTAACATAAATCTGGTATTATCACGTTTAGAAAAGTCTAATACATGATTAAAACTTCTAGCAAAATTTATTGTTGACGATAAATTAAACACTTGTTCTTTAAACTGCCCGAAAACTTTTCTATCCTCATTGACATACATATCAGGATGATTCTTTTTAAGCATGACCACCGACATATCCCAAAAAATCTTTTTGCGCCGCTCTAAATAATCATCAACACGTTTCTTCATAACTTGCAGTTTTTCTTGTGTGGTCGGATTTAAGTTTTCCAAAACAAGTTGACGTGTTTCTTCCATTTTGGCGTTATGTTCGGTTGCAAGACTTAATTGTAATTCATCAAACGCGCGGTTAATTTCATCTGTTGTGCGGCATAATTCAAAAATTGAGGCCACCGCTTTTTCAAAATCTACACCATCAGAGAGAGTACCTAAAATCTCATCACTTGCACCAAAAACACCGTCAAAGAGCTTAAACTTCTGCTGTAAGATTTCATACAGGCGCATATCCGCAACATTTTTCTTATTGATAAAGTTGATAATGACGACATCGCATTTTTGCCCATAACGGTGCACACGCCCGATTCGCTGCTCCACACGTTGCGGATTCCACGGCAAATCATAATTAACCAGCAATGAACAGAATTGTAAGTTTAAACCTTCTGCCGCCGCTTCCGTTGCAATCATAATTTCGGCATCTTCCTTAAACGCCGTCACAAGAGCTTTTTTCATATCATTGGCACGGGAGCCGGTCAACTCCGATGAATGCTTTTCAATATAATTGCTGTAAATCTGATTGCATAAAGGAGAGTTATTTTGCCCGTTAAAAGTAACAATTTTGCCATCAAAACCGTGTGAGGATAGATAATCATACAGATAATTAAGCGTTCGGTTACTTTCGGTAAAAATAATAACTTTTCTTTGTCCGCCTTTTTCTTTTATTTTATCAAAACCTTGATTAATCGCCTCAATCAGCTTTTCAGTTTTGCCATCTACTTTAATTTTATCTGCTTTATCAATCAGTGTTTGCAAATACGCCTTTTCTGCATTAATATCAGCATTGGTTGAATATGTTTTTTGGCGCATCTTGCTGGTTTCATTATTGAAACTATCCTGATATTCGTCCCAAATATCACTATCATTAACAATCTGATATAAATCGGCATCTGTTATAATGGCATTGCCGATGTTATTCAGACGTTCCATTAGACCGTTAAGCGTTCCTTTAACCGCGGCGGTAGATGAGCCCATTAGTTTACGAATCATCAAAACAATCAACGAACGGGTACGTGTGTTAACGGCAATTTGCGAAATATCTTGAATATAGCCCGAAACCTCGTGATATAGCTCTTCTTCCTCTTTGGTTGGGTTAAAAGCGACCGTCATTGCCTCACGGTTAGTATATTTGATATATTCCAACACATCTTTACGCAATGTTCGGTGCAAGACGCATTTTAGCCGTTCCTTGAGTTCGTTATGCCGACGTTCTGAATACAGGTAATTCTCCATAAAGCTATATTCATTGCCCAAAATACTTGTATCAATCAGGCTAACGAGCGAAAAAATATCCATTAAATTATTTTGGATAGGCGTTGCCGTTAAAAGTAATTTTCTTTTACCTGCGAATGCTTCGTTGATTCCTTCCGCAATTTTAGTCTTGCCTTTATAGAAATTACGTAATTTGTGTGCTTCATCAATAACAATCAAGCTCCAAGTATAATGCTTGAGAAGAGCCTTTAACTGAACAGCGCAATTATACGAACAAATTGTAACACCTTTGAATAAAAAAGGATCATCGTGTCCTGCTTTTAAATCTTCCTTATATTTTTTAGCATCAACAATTTGCGTAGGTAAGTCAAATTTCTCTTGCATTTCCGTTTGCCATTGTTGGCATAAACTAGCCGGAGCGACAACGAGAATAGAATCTTGCCCGCGTGAAAAATATTCGGCAATCACAAGTCCGGCTTCAATGGTTTTGCCAAGACCAACTTCATCTGCCAAAATAACACCTTGTGATAATGGCGATTTTAAGGCAAATAGCGCAGCTTCAATTTGATGCGGATTCAAATCAATTTTTGATGTTCCTAATGAACCAGAAATATTACTCATATCATTCTGGTTACCAGAGGCTAATACTTCCAAAGCCCAATACTTAGCTTTTATTCCTTCTACTGTTAACATAAGAACATATTATGTATTATTTTTATGAATATCAAGTTAATAAGATAAGAATATCTTATATTATAGTGGAAAATTTTGATTAATATTACTTTTCTTTTTTCTCGCTCCGGACAATTTCAACAATACCGAATGCGGAGACGGCCAGCGCGACAATGTGTTCAGCCAGTTCGGGGCTAACGGCGAAACCCAAGCCGGATAAAAGTCCTATAAGCCCTCGCCAAGTGGATGGTTGATTGAGTTTCAAGAGTTCAATAAGTTTTAACATTGTTGTTCCTTTCATAAAAAAGCCCTGATTGGGCGGTTAGTAAATAGCATCTATCGCTTGTTGAATTGTCTCATTAGAATAAGGCTGAATACCATTTTCCATCCGAATAACCGCTTTGATAAAAACAGTTAGTACACCGCGTTCTTCAATATCAATAACCGTATCCGGAAAGACTCCAAGTTGCTTTGCCACCGATTGAATATAAGCCGTTGTTTGGTTTTCATTTGGCGGCGCATATCGGCTAATAATCTGCCGAACAGTATTCAAACCGTGAATTTTCTTATAGTTAATTAAAACTTTTGCCAAAGCCCTGATTCCTGCTACTGGTGTATTAAATACACAAAAGGCAGGATCTATCTTCCTGCCGTTTGGGTTTAAGCCTAACCATTTTTCGCCATGACGTATATTGCCAGGGTTATTGTTTCTTATGCCGCGCGGTTGATGCATTATGCAAACTCCATATCATTTCTCGTAATTCATCAATTTTGAGTTCTAGGCGGTTAATGTGAACCTGTGTCGCATACTCCCGCGCCACCTGAACTTTGAAATCGCTGAGTTCTTTACGCATTTCGCCAAACTTATAAACAAGCCAAATAAATGCCGGTACGCAGACAATCTGCAAAAACTGTAGCCAATCCATAGATTTTCCTTTCATTTTATGTTTGATGCACACGCTCATCTTCAATCACCGCCGAGATTTCAACCTTTGTCGAACGTGGGCGGATACCGGTCACACGCGCCATCACGCTCCATTTATCTGCTGTGCCAAAGGCAAAATGTGTGCGCTCGGTGTCCGTTCCGGTTAAGATTTGAATATCAGGCACGGTCGCCAGCATAACTTCGGTATCATAATCGGTTGCGGATACGACATACGGCCCCGAAAGCGTGCCGTCAGTTTTGCGAAGTGCCAAATAGTGCATTTCTCCGTCTACAAACGACACAGGCTCGGAAAGTGTGAGTTTTAAGCCATTTTGCGCCAAAATTTCGCCGCCTTGTCCCCATTTGGCCATATCGTGCGTAATAGCGATAAGGTCGCCATAACTTGGGATTAAGCCCTCAAGTTCGGTTGTAAAAGTTACAATCCGCCGCCGATAGCGATTAGTCAGAGCCATATAAACAGCCTCACGGTGCGCTTGCTCTTTATTGGTGCAGCCGAACAGTTCCACAGTTGCCGTTTTATCAGAACTTGAACCCTCAAATGTTCCCGTAACTTCCGAGGTTTTCCATGTTTTCTCTGAGAAATACTCAACGCAAACGCTGTCGGCGGTATCTTCAGATGGCATCACATATTGAATGGAAAGTGAATTTTTAACAATATTGCGTGGCCCAAATAAAGCAACAGGGATAGTTTTCGGTTCATCGCGCACGAAACGCACGATACCGGCTTGAATGAACGAAATCGCCCGTCCGACTTTAGCCGTGCGAGTTAATGCTTCATACACAGTCAGTTTGCTGTCATAAACAGCATTAAACGTATCGCCGCGAGATGTCCAAAGCTGATCCAACCGGTACAATGCTTCCAAATCTATGGATTTATCAGGAAGTTTTGCTCCATAATCAGCCTTTAAAATATCAGCCAACACCCACGCTATAGAACGTGTTGGTTTTAGGGCACTCCAGCCACCGCTTGGCGACCAAGTCTGCAATTTGCGTGTCACGATACAGTTAACCATACGTGAAGAGCGTTGCGAGAGATTATCCGTTGCCCGCATAATAACCGCCAAAAGTGTAACATTGCCATAGTTTTTCTCGGATACAATGTAACCTTTAGCGGTTGCCCAACGAATCTCGTGTCCGGCACGCGCACTTTCATCTTTATCATCCAAACGTGTCGCCCGAACTTCATATCGGCCTTGCGCCACAGAATAAGTATAAGTCCGATACATAGCATTATGATTGTTTGAGGTCAAACTTTCAGTCCCAAGTGTGAACCAATCGCCAAGCGCATTATCTTCATCATCAATAAGCCTTGCATCAACACGCCATTGAATAGTTTTATCGCCCATTGTACCATCATCTTTGGCAAAATAGCACCCACGCTGAAACGCCATATCTATCTCAATTTTATTGATAACACTTTCGGTAGGATTGAGCACAAAAGGCCCGCAAATTGTTCCTTTGATGAGTTCTTGTCCTGCAACTTCGTTTGAGGTAACAACATCTTCCTCAAAAAGCGTATTTTTCTCTCCTGGCTTGATGATTTTATAACTTATTTCTTCAAAAGAGCCGATTGGTGTATCTTCAATACGAATTTGTTCAATGTCATATTCGCCTTGCCCAATACAATGAAGTTGGTACACATATTGCTCGTCATTTTTATATTTATAATAGGGTTGCGAGGCAAAATCTGGATAAATCAGATGTCTACCATAAATAACGGGGATAGGACTGCCAAGCCTTGCCTCGTTTCCTTGTGCTTGCAAAGAGTATGTCGGACTTTGCGAATAAGCTGAAGACGTCATTCCGTTTAAGGCAGGCTTAGGTGTCGGTACAAGCGTATTGATAAGAATGCCTCCACCGATAGAAACACCTGCTGCAGCGACTGCTCCCCACATTGTTCCATAAGCGGCTCCAACCAAGCCGCCAGTATAAACAGACGCTACAACTACGGCGACCATCAAAACAACTTGCAAGGGATTGGAACTTCCGCCACCACCACCTAATGGTAATGCCACAAAGCTAACGACCGAGTTTGGACGAAGTAAGGTGTCCCAATCTTTCCGAAGCACTGCCGCACCATTAACCAAGCAAATAGTCGGACGAGATAAGTTGATATTTTGCGTTTTCGTTATTTGCGAAATAGTCAGTTCACCCGGTAAAACACGACTTATCATCCCTTTATTTGGGCTAAAGGGATTTGTGAAGTAATTAAAATAAATCATTGAATTAAACTTGTTTTATTTTTACTCTGTAAAAGCTATCAAGAAACCAGCCGGAAGTATTAAGAGAACAGACATTTTGAAACACAACCCCGTTGCCACGCACACAATGCAACACGCCACCGCCGTCAATATTGAGCCACAAACCGGCATGAACAGGATTTTTTGCCTGCCGCATCAGTACCACATCACCATCTTGAGGGACAGGCACTTCCTCAAAGGCTTGAAACACCAAATTCGTCCGAAATGCCACCAATACATCACGCAAACATTCGGGGTTAACATTTACTTGCGGCACATCGTACCCATACTCGTGTTTTAGGACATAACGAACAAAGCCCCAACAGTCAAAACTGTCAGGGCCTTGCGCACCTGCCACCCACGGATGGCCTATGTATTTATTTGCAAAATGTGTCATCGCGAAAGTCCCGGATATTTTTTAACCGTGTAATTTTCTGCTGGAAAGGATTTGTTGCCAATGTCCATCATCCGAGCGGTTGCCGAGATTTTAGAAATATCCGCCGTAATTTCAGTAATAACAAGTGTTATCGGCGGATTCATCTGCGGACAAGAGAGGTCATTGGATAAATACGGACGGTAAGTCATCTCAATCATATTTTGGGTTTCCACAGCACGGTCAAGATATTGGATAATTTCAGTTGAAACATTATCAAGCATTAGAGTAATCTCCGGAACAGGGATAGCCTCAACCGGTGGAAGCTCCAAATCAAACCCCATCGCAATAAATTCCACCTCTTTACCTGCATCAAGCGGTGCAGAATCTTCTAACGTGCAAATATGATTAACATTATCCCTCACCACCCGAATTGCCGTAGGTTTACCATATTCATCAACGAATGACGGATGCCGTAACTCAAGCGTATGCAATAATATTACATCACTTGGCGCAGAGGCGTATGCTTCTTTTAAGGCTTCAGATAAAGTATTATCAGTCATCAAGAACCTCGGGTTTTGGATATTTAGCTTTAATAGCACTAATTAAATCAAGCCAATCCGTTGTCCCGTTTATCTTATCCCAATAGATCATATCCAGTTGATCGCTAATGCTTGGATATGCGGCTATCCGTTGATCAATATAAGTTGGATCGGGATAACTGGCTAAAACAGGCATAATTTTATCTTCAACAACTTCATATCCAGAGATATATTGTCCTTCCGGTACATCAGTTTCTTCTAAAGGCAAATATCCTGCCGCAAGAACCGCATTTTTATCATTAATCCAATTTGACACACCATTGTGATTAATTGGGGCATATTCTAAAAGCCCACTTTCATTAAGTTTTGCATATTTAGGCATTTTTTCTCCTTATAATTTTAATCCATAATATGAGATTTTAACATATCCTGCTTTTCCTGCATAACCAGCACCTGTATCGTTACCTTGTGCAATACCTCCAGCCCCCGCTCCTGTAGTGGTATTATTAAGGAATGAAAGATTTGTTTCCTTACCATCTGTAGTTTTGGCAATTATAGAAAAAGCTTCCTTAAAAGTATATGTAAGCTTCCCCGTTGTTCCACCGCCGCCACCATTTCTACGACCATTTCTTCCCACACCACCATTAGCCGTAATAGTGGTGGAAGTGCCTGTAATTGAAGATGTCCCGCCAGTAGCACCATTATTATTTCGTACATAGCCAACTGCACCAGCTCCTGCCGCTCCAACGACACAATTGTATGTTCCTTTCAGCAATTTTGCTCTGACATGAATACCGGCTCCCGCACCGCCAGCACCATTTGAACCACCGCCTCCTCCTCCGATACACCATATATCATAGACACCGGTTTCAAGTGATACAGAAAATGTCCCTGTAGCAGATTTTTCCAAAAGGACTTGATTTTTATTATATGGATTCTTGTCCATAAATAATAAATTCTTACTCCAAAAACTTATCATTTTACACCTCTAAGACCAAGATGTAAGAGTAAGTCATTGTAATTACTTAAAAATATCGGGGGGGGGGGACGCTTTGCCAAGCTTAAATTTATCAAGCTGTTTTGACATTATTTGCTCCTTTTAAATACAATTTTTACATATCCGTTTTGCCCATTAGTACCACTATTTGAAGCACGTACTGCTCCACCTGCACCATATCCATTACCTAAAATAGATATTGTTGAAGATTTCACTCCATTACTTTTAGTTATTTCTGAAAGGACACTTACATTACCAATTGTTAAAGTCCCTCCATTTCCATTATTGGCCCCAAAACCATCTCCTGTTCCATACCCCCCATTTCCAGCTCCTGCACTAATAAGGTTAGTAGTACCCTGAAAAATGCTAGATAACGAACCATTCGTACCCGCTCCAGCATTTCGACCTGAGGCATAACCTCCAGTTCCCCCTTTCCCTACTGTGATTTTTAAGACAGCTTTAGAAAAACGCACCAATCCTTTAAATGCCGCCCCAGAACCACCATTAGAACCAAGCCAAGAATGAGAAGTGGCAGAACCTCCACCACCTCCACCGGCACCACAAATAGAAACTTCAAAAATACCTTTATCAATATTAAGGGTATATGTACCCGGAGTTGATTTTTCAAAGAGAACTTGGTTTAAGGTATATGGAGAAAAGCCTAAAGCTAATATTTTTTCGCTGAATAATTCTTTCATTAGCTTGCTTTTCCTTTACTCATCACACCGACAACCCAAGCGGACATGAGGTTATCATAGTCAAAATACACATCGTAGTTACCGGCTTTGATAGTAGGTGTCTCGTTATTAAAGAAATTTGTTGTACCCCAATTTATTGTGGGTGTTCCAGTAACTTTGAGCATTACTTTGATTTGGTTAAACACGTTTTTATTGCTGGGTGTTGGCAGAGAAAAAGTTGTCGCGCCTGTAACAGATAAGGTATAAATTTTATTGACTGCCAACGTAATCGTACCGGAAGTAGTCGTCAAAGTCGTTAGAGGCGGTTGAAAGTTGTCAACATAGCTTTTTTGTGCCGAAGAAACAGGTTTATTGGCATCTGTTGTATTATCAACATTTCCGAGGCCTATTTGCTCTTTGGTAACGTTGTGAGGATTTAATACATTTTGAGTGTGCGCATCAATGTCAAATTTTTCTTCAGTATAGGGAATAAGATATTCGCCGCGGCTGTTTTTTAACAAAACCTTAATTGCTGTTACTTCTTTTGTAGCCATAATCACTCCATACAAAAGGGGCGAATTTCACGCCCCTAAATCACTTTCATCAAAAATTAAACGATTTCTTCATAAGATAGCGCATCCGTGATGCCGTATCCTGCAAGCGTTGTCGCCTTATCGGCCTTTCCTGAAATGTCTTGGTGTTCCTGAAGATAACGATTGTCAGCCTCGGATTTGGTATAGCTCTCACCTTTAAGAGCCACAACGGAGGTATCAATCGCAATGGAATTGCCGGTAATGATAATACCGCTACCAGCCGAATACACATCAACCAAGTCGCTAACCAAGATATAAATGTGCTCGTTGTCGGTGTTGGCTAACAACAAATCAATATATTTGTCGCCGGCTTTGTAACCTTGAACAGGGGTATCATCTGTAACGACCGTTTTGACCGAGCCGGATTGAACAACCATATCTTTGGCTATGTTGATTTTATCACCAACAGGTTCTCCATCTTTAGTTAATTGATAGGTGGCTGAATAACCATCATCAGCGGTTTCAGATTTCAAAATCGAATAAACTGGCACATTCGGTACGGTAATGTCCACTTCTTTGGAAACAATTTCCAATTCCACACCGTTGACCTTGATTTTCTCAATTCTATTGGCCTGTGCACCTTTTTCAAGTTCTCCCAAACTTTCTCCATTCTTATCTAAAATAAGGCTTGACTTGGTAACAGGATACAGTTTGTTGCCGTTGCCATCTTTAATATAAATATGTTTGTCAGTCATAGTTTTTCCTTTCAAAATTAATAAATTATTTAATCACACTATAAGTCATTGTGTCGGGGTAAACGAGTGTCAGGGTGATTTTATCATCGATAATTGGCTCGTACGCCACGCCGTCTAAAATGCCATACCCAGCCAACGTATCGGCTTTTTTATCCATCCGACCTGCAATTTCTGCGGCGGCTTCAGCATAGTGCTTCGAAGAAAAGTCAAATTCCTGTACAGGGCCATCTGATTTAATAGCCCAAGCCTTAGCGATTTCTGCTGCCGTTTCGGCTTGACTGACAAGGTCATCCGTGCCGTTTTGGATATAATTGCGAATATCTTGCACCGTTTTAGCGGCACTCGGCACTTCGCCGTTTTCGGTGATGACAACCGTTGTGCTGTCGCCATGTGTGATGTCATGCAAAATTTTTGCATCAACATCAACAACAACGCGAATATCGTTAATAGCCTTGGCAACCGAGGGGACTTTGCCGCCCTCGGTGTCAACCTCAGTTGTGATAGATCCATGAACGACCTCGTGTAATAGCCCAGTATCAACCTCCGCCCGATCAACAGCGGCGTTTAGTCTTTCCTGCATATTTGGCATTATAAAATCCTTTAATTGAGTTTTATCGGGCAAGACCGATGAACAAAAATGTGCAGTTTATCAACCGTAGATTCCAATTTTTGAAAATCTGAATCCAAGATGATGTCCATTGCATCTTCGGTAATTGTCGGACGATCACGAATTTCAAGCTCGGAGGTTATTTGCCATAAACGTCCGGCAAAAAGGCTTGCCTCAAACTGTTGTGTAAAACGCGCGTCTTGTTCGGTTAAACCAATTCCTCCAAGCAAAGTGATGACAAACCATTCTGCACCTTCTTTGGCTTGATACTTATACCAAGCCTCAAATAGGCAAAACTGCTCGGGCGACATAATCCACTTAACCGAGATTTTAGAGGGCGTTTGCGTATATCGCCGCCGTTGCCGTGCGGGGCCTGATTCCATATCGGTGCGAATAATCGCCTCATCAGGACGGATGGAATATCCCTCAACCATGGGATATGGCAATTTTTTCGGAAAAATGATTGTCATCGGTAGCTCCCATAAGCTGGATTAAGTGCATATCGTTGTTCCAAAATCGGCGATAAACCTTCGCCTTTGCTGATATTCTTGCCAATTGCGCCCTCAATCTTCTCAACCATGATATCTATGGAAAGATTGCCGTTTGCATCTTGGCTTGAAGTTGCTTTGGCCATTGTTCCGCTTGCGTTATTGTGAACATTGACATTAACCGATACAGAGGGCTTATTGTTTAGTTCTGCACCTAATGCCGCCATTTGCCCTTTGGTAAAGACAGTTTCTCCTCGTTGAGCGATAATTGGGATTTCATTGCCGACTAAACCGCCCGTGTGATAACGGGGAGCATTGGCAAACACATCCGCACTTACGTTTTTAGATGATAAGCTGTCCACCCCGATTACACCACCAGTATGTGCGGTTGCAAAGCCGAAATAGCTGCTTAACCCGCTCATCAATGGTTGAGTGATGGATTGCCGAATAGCTATTTTCGCAAAATCGCTGACAATAGATTGAACCAAATCTGCAATGTTGGCTTTGCCAGTCGCTACAAAATCCGCCAGAACATTCTCCATATTATTGAATGCGTTTTTGACAGCATTTTCGGCAAGACTTGCAAAGTCATTCAGCTCATTTTGCAGATTAAGAAAGCCGCGTTTGAAGCCATCTTTCAAAGATTTTGAAGATTTCAAAGCCGCATCATCGGCTTTTTTAACCATATTATCGTAAACTTGACTAATCTGCTCTTTGTACTTCTCATAATCTGCCGAACTTGCATCCAAATTTTTAAGCGCATTCTTTCGCCATTCGTCAGCTTTAGCCATAGCTTGCTCGTACGGCGTTTTAAGCTCCAAAATCTTTTGCATAATATCCTCAATGTTCTTTTTATAAGCCTCCATATCAAAAGAAACGGTTGGCTTGACTTCGGTTTCCACCTCGGTTTTAGGTCGCAAATCAGGGTTTTCAAGATATTTAAGCTCATCACGAGCTGTTTGTGCATCTTGGTAGGCCGCTCTTAAAAGCAGGATTTTTTCTTGTATCTCATCAGCTTGAGGTTTGAAATCAGGAAACTCTGCCGCAATTTCCCAAATTTCTTGCTGATACCGCCTTATATCAATTTTAGATTGGTTTAAGATTCTTGCCCAATCTTTGGCATATACCTCGTATTCCTTAAGCATAGAGTTCGGCGTAAACCTTGTCATAAATGACAAGCCACCCGTATTTTTAAGTTCTTTTTCAAGATCTTTTATATTTTGTTCGGCGGTTTTAAGTTTCAACCCCCATTCTGCCAACGCCATATCTTTGGTTTGTTCAGCAGAGAATTTCGTAACAGCATCAGTTGTTGCTTTCAACTCATCTTTCAGTTTTTGCAAAGTTTCTGCATGGTCTTCAGCCGCGCGCTTTGCCACATTATGGCTGTCTACGAGCTTATAAATCGCCATACCTGCCAAGATTGCCAGTCCGGCAGGCCCGCCGATAAGCGCAAGAGCACCTTTCAAAACGCCTGCGGCAGTTGCCGTAATTGCCATTTGTGCCGCCGAGAGCTTAGAAACTCGGCTCATCATCGCAATACCGGCAATCGCTGATTTAGTTGAAACAGTCATCTTGGTAAGCGCAACATCAACATATCCGATACTTGCCCGCAGGAGGGTTAATCCGCCTAAAATCGCCGAAGAGCCCAACCTTGCACCGAGTATAGTTAAAATAATATCAGCATTCTCTGCCAACATAAAGAAGGCTTTAGAAGCAGCTTTGACTGCAATAGTCAGCGTCTCACCAATCGTTTTGGCCGCACCACCACCGCGTTCGACCAACTCATTAAAATGTGTGAAAGTTTCCTTTAAGGCTTCATTTAAGCCGTTTTTGCCGATATCGCGGTACACTTTCTCAAAGCTGTCTTCAATATTAGAGAGAACGCCCGACATCGTTTTCATCTGCTCAGCCATTGCTCCGGCAAAGTTGACATCGCCAAGCGAACGTAGATATTTTTCAATCTCTGCAGCATTCTTCTTAACTTTTGTGGTAACGCCCGCAAAGGTAAAACTCACATCATCGTTAACAACTTTGGCTTTGATACCGAATGTTTTTAAGCGTTCAAACTCTCCGACCGTTGCCGCTGCCACCGCACCAACAAAATCTAAAATGTTTTTGCCAAATGCCGAAGCGGTGTTACCGTAAGAAGTTAAAGCCGCTTCGGACGGTTCAAGCCCCAGAGCTTTCAAACGAATAAAAGCCTCAACAATTTCATTTAATTGGTACGGCGTATCGATGGCAAATTTCTCAATCAGCGCAAACGCTTCTTGTGCGTCTTTGGCTGATCCGGTTACCGTTTTTAAAGAGCCTGAAAGTTGCTCAAAAGAGTTGTTGGCTTCAAAAATAGCCGAAAAAGTGTCTTTTAAGCCTTGAAACCCAAGATAGGCTCCCAACAAAGCGGTACCTTGTTTGAGAACCTCATTAAAGGAACGAGCTGTGGTATTAAGAGCTTTAAGGTTGTCATTGGCCGGTTGAATGATTTGAGTAATCCGCTGAAAGGCACGTTCACCGTCACTTCCAAGAGATTTAAACTCCTGCCGGACTTTATCTCCGCCCACCGCCTCAAGCCGTATCGATAATTTCTTCGCTGCCGTACTCATTCTATAATTCTACATTTATCGCTGCAATTCCCACCGGAAGCAGCTCACACATCAATTCCATATCAAAGTTAAGGTTTTGGGCAATTTGAAGAGCTAATGACAAATCAGGCTTAGGAAGTTTCAAAAGTACCTCCCAAGCCTGTTGTCCGACATTTGTTTCCAATGTTGTCTCAAGATATTTGCATTTATGGAACGGACACAAAGGATTTAGCTTTGAACATCCGGCACAGTAGGTTCGCCCGTCTCCGAAGTGCCACTCAGCTCGGGCGTAGAGACGTTTTTTTCAGCTTCCAACATCTCCTGCAATCCGCAATATTGGTGGCGAAAGTTCTCTGCCACAGCCCAAAAGTTGGAGAATAGTTCATCAATTTTGGCTTCGGTTAAAGGCGCGAGTTTGTCTTCATCTGCTTCCAACACGCCATTCCACTCAATGATTCCGGCAATACCAAGCCCGATAAGAAGATATTTGTCCGCAATTGCTTCACGTTTGACGGGGTTTTCAATATCAAGCTCATTGGCTACACCGGCTGCTTTGTTCGTCTGATAAACTTTCGCAAGCTCTGCTAATTTGCTGTTCATATAGGCTTTTGCCTCATAAAATACGGTGGAAGTGCAAGGTCTAACCTTAACTTTTACGCCATATCCCAAATCTATCCAATAAGGCTCTTTATTGATTTTTAACCTTAACATATCAATACTCCTCCACATCATTTACAAGAGTGACAGTCATCATTTTACCAAGTGTCTGTTCTTTTGCTCCTTGAAAGTCATAGGAACATTCAATACCACCGGGGCCGTTAATGGAACGTTTCGGCTTCGGCAAATAAACCTCATGACACGTCAGCACAATCTTTTGCGTATCTGACAACTGATAGCCAAGCTCCACATCAACAGGTGTGCCGCCGCGTGCTTTATCAAGCAGGATATTATCACCATAGCGGGCGGCGATATTGCCTGTTAAACTTGCCACACCTAAATCAATCGCCTCAACTTTAGCATCATTACGAATAGTTTGGATTTTTTCCAGATTGTTGGTATAAGTAACGCTCGCCGTGGTAATATTGGCAAGAATTTCGCCGCCGGATTTAATAAATCCCTGAAACTGCGAGAAACGAACATATTTCTTAACCGCCGGAGCAGTTGAAATTGAACTCTCACCACCCGTCTCACTCTGCGCCATCAAAGAAACGGTAACCTGCGCTTCGCCGGAACGTTGGAAATTAAAGGCGATACTATCTGCTCGAACACCTGAAAACCGAATATAAGCAGGAACTTCCGGCAGACCGATTTCCAAAGAATAGCTTGGAATAGACGTTTTGCCGCTTTCAAAAGTATGTGTGCAAACTGTTTCATTTAATGTCGTTACAGGCGCACCGAAAATAGCCTTAAACCATATACCGATATTATTTAAGTCAACCGGAACGACCAATTCGCCATCAACGTTAATAATATCCTGAAAAGGCTGTGTCGGATCACGTCCCAATCCCAAAACATTTGAAGCAATAAGGTTTTGCTCGCTATCAAGCGTAGATGAAATAAACGGAGCCTGAATATATCCGTCTTCGGGCAACACGCCATATTCCTTTTCCTCTGCAATCAACAGCTTAGCGTTCCAACCGTAAGCTCTACTCATAGTTTTCTCCTTTAAGTTAAGTTTGAATCTGATACATATTCCAAAACAATCGGAACAACCGCGGCTTTAATCGTAACCCCGCCATCAATCGGTTGCTCTGTAAATTCGGGAGGTTCAGCGTGCATAAAGTCAATTTTGCCCGACAAGGTAGGATCAACCAAAATCAGCTGTCCGATTTTCTCCAAAAGCGCATCTAAAACGGCATCTGTGTTTGCCGTTGAGACTTTTTGCATTAAAACCTCAATCTCTGCCCGATGTTGAAACAAATAGCGCGGGGGAGACAATAAAACTAACGGCTCACCGATATTGCCATCGCGCAAGACCACAAGCCCCGCAGCAGGGATTTTAAGCAGCAACACCTCATTTCGGCGTACATCAACATCTGTCAAGGCCGACAACCGCTCATACAAAGCCTGTAAAACTTCTTCTCGTTTACTCATCTTTCCAATTCCTTAAAATCAGCTCGGGAACTTTGTCATGCCACTTTTGGCTTTCGGTTGTGAAGTTAATAAGTTTCGGCATTTTGACCTGCGGCACAAGAATAAAGGCGATAATTGTCTTTTTCTTTTGTTCGTGAACAAGAAGAGAACCGCCATAAGGGCGATAAATAAACCGCAACTTAACTCTTTTGTATTGTTCATAAAGAGCGGGCGTCATTTTTTTGCCGTAGACTTTCTTTTTGACAGCCTCGGTCGGAATAGCAAGCCACAAACCGTTTTTACCACGAATAACGGTTTCAAACTCAAAACCCTCCATAATTTGCGGTGCTTTGGTATAAACCACGCCGGCAGCAAAAATACTTTGCTTTCCTTTGGGATAAACATCGCCTCGCCAAGTATTGGCTAAACGCGAGCTTAAACCGGAACTTTTAACTTGCGCCCGCATAGAACCTTTAAGTCCATCAGTTGCTTGCTTAATTCCCGATGTAACGGCATGAGCGGCATTTTGGTACTCTCTTTCCATAAATTTCGTAAGGTCGCCCTCAAATGCCGCTTTTAAACGCATACTAAATCACAGCTCCACACTAACCGATGAATGTCACAAATAGGTTCGGAATAGACCGCAAAGGTTTCGTCATCGGTCTCAATCTTATCGCCGACTTTAAGTTCTGGCGCATCAGAAAGGCGTATCCGTCCCCGATGAGAGGGAGAATGGGTATTTACAAACCCAATCTCCACAACCTCATCAGGCTCAGTTAAGATGATGCGAATGCTTTGACCTTTATATGTTGCTGTCTTCCCCAGTCGGTTGAATAGGCTGTCCACCGCTGTTTTCATCGGATTTGCCATCATCTTTTCCTTGCAAATTGGTTTCTTTGGTCACTCTTTCTGCAAAATTTCGCTCAACAAGGCGTTTTGCCTCATCTTCGCTCACATCACAGACTGTCCCGGGGCGGATTTCTTTATTCTTACCCGCAACTAACGTTATCAAAGCTCTAACTTTAACCATAAAAACCTCCCTTAAGCGATGGTTGCACAAAGAACTGCGTTCGGACGATACGGCACAACAAGCGGAGCTGACTGCAACAACAGCCAACGAACACTCGGATCTTCCTCAATCCAAGATTTCGTAAAATATCGGCTTGCCGTCCAATTAGCTTTCTCATCGTGGATTGCACCATAACAACGTGTTCCCTCCAGACCGTCTTTTGCTCCGAGAATAACCGTATTTTTGGGCAACAGATTTGTGGTTTCGCCGGCATCATTAATATAGCTGTCGTTATATACCCATAAGTCAAAATCCCCGATAGAACCGGCATAACGGGCTTTACTATCTTTTCCACGCACAATCGGATCCGCGTTTAGGGTATTTGAAGTTCCGCGCCGATAGTCGAGATATTTTTCAACCGAGGCATTAGAACGAAAGATTTTCCAAGCCTCGGGATCTAAAACAACTGTTTTAGCCACAACGCCGGCTTTGTTTTGAATATCCGCTGCCCAATCTTCCAAATGATCAAGCGGTTTTGCTCCAGCACTAGACCAAGTGTTAGAACCGGTCAAAGCCTTTGTGAGACTCTCATCGCGGCCGAAATTAACGGTTTGTGCAGGGTAACCGTCACCTGAAACAATTGTCTGTCCCGTGCGTAAAATTTCGGATGCCATCACTTCTTCACGGCGCGTGAGATTGTCAAGTTGATCTTGAAGCGTTGTCGCCAAAGCACGCTCGTAACGCTGAGCAGGGCTTAAACTGCCACCGATTGTCTCACCAGCCACTCTTTTATAAGGAATATTCGCGTCAAAACGGCGTTTATCCTTAACGTATGCCGGTTTGAATGATTTGGTTTGATAACCGCCGCCATCAACCACTTTGCCGGGAAGTAACGGCGAAACAAACGGTGAAATACGAGGTTTGCTGTCGGTTACATCAAAGAAGATTTCTTCTTTATCTGAGGTTTGAACATTAGGAAAGAATGTGTCCAACAAAAAAGACGAAGGTGTCGGCAAATTCTCAACAACTTTCGCCAAAACGTGCGTGGAAAAAATATCCATTTATTTACCTTTCATTAATATGTTTGATTTTGTCTTACAAAAATGCTTTTGGCACGAAGTTTATCAATCAAACTTTCAACATCGCCATTGGCTTTGAGAGCAGAAAGATTAAATTCGCCGGTCAAATACACCACCGCTTTTTTATCCTCGGTAGTTGCATCAACGTTTTCAGCCAAAATAGCCTCTGGGGCAACTCTACTGATTGTCATCTTACCATCAAGCAGACCGCCGGACTTAAAGCCTAAAACGGTACCGCGTTCAAACTTACCACCTGAAATTGTTGCCAAAACTGCAACTCTTGGGAATTCTCCCGCCAAAAGGTTATCAGCTTTTGTTTCACCTTGATCTGTAAATCCTTGTACTGTCATATTCCCTCACTTATTTCAAATATGAGGCAATACGCTGAGCGACCGCCTCGGGTGTTTCATCCATAGTCTCAATAGATGGCGCAATATTTGGGTTTTTAACTGCCGCCATTGCTTTTTCAAAGTCCGTTGTTGGGGCAGAACTTGGGATAGTGTCCAATATCTCTAAAATATCGGTAGCCGCTAAATCCGTTTTAGAAAGAAGAGCCTGCGCAGTTGCTTCCTTACCTTTGGTTACATCTGCAGCAAAAACTTGGCTCATTCGTTCTCGTTCAGCCGCTTTAATGTTTTCAACTGAAATTGTTGTATTCATAAGTGTGTTCTCCTTATTAAAGTTTGTGATAATTGCCTCAAAAGAGGATAATCCGTCCGCTAAACCGTTGCTGACAGCATTTGCTCCTACCGAAACATCGCCCGCACCAAAATTTTTAATGACATCATCAGTTGTGATACCTCTATTTCTGGCAACTTTACTGATAAAGACCTCTGCAAGCTCATCAACCCGTGCCTGAATCTTGGCTTTACCTTCTTCGGTGCTGATATCGGGGCGTTTGTTCGGGCTTTGCGAGGAAACAATCTCTATCGTTTTATCCTCGTCATCCTTTTCAAAAATCGAAACGACACCGATAGAGCCTAAAATCGCTGTATCTGTCGCCAAAATCTTATCGCAGGCGGAAGCAATCCAATACGCTCCCGAGCAACAAGCCCCCGAGGCGTAGGCAACAATCGGCTTTGTGCCGCGCGCCTGATAAATCATATCAGAGAGTTCCGAACAGCCATTAACTTCGCCGCCGGGGCTGTCAATATCAAGCAAAATTCCTTTAATTTGAGGCGATTGAACCGCTTTATTAAAGTCTTGTGCCAGTAACTCGTAGGAAGTCGCACCGCAAATCCGAGTCATCAAATTGGCATACCGAAACAATGGCCCCGACACCTTAATAACAGCAACGCCGTCTCTGATTGAGGCGGCGTTTGTATCTTTCATCTCTCTTCCCATCTCACGGGCTATGGCTTCAGGTGTTTTGCGGCTTTCTCGCGCTATTTCCGCCATCGTCCCCATCATCTCGGGTGTTATCGCCCAAATTGTTTTGTTTAATATCTTCATTGATTAATCCCATTTCTTTAAGTTTATTTTTCTCTCGAACGCGTTGCTCCACGACTTCCTCCCAATCAAGCCCTTGAGAGGCACACTCGTTTTCAAGAGTGGAAAGCCCAATATCCATACGAAGCTGGCAAGCCTGTGCCTCTTTGACCGGATCTACCCAACCGCGTCCGGGGCCTATCCATTTGCAGCGTGTGTAAGCATAATGATTAGCATAAAAGTCGGGCGCATCAACCAAACCTTTATTGACCATCTCCTCAAGCCAAAGCTCATAAACAGGTGTCGCCCAATAATCCGCCAGCCATTGCCGCCGACCGTTAAAATACCGCCAAGCCTCTAATAGAGCTGAACGCGCCGAAGAATAATTTGTTTTAGAAAAGTCCTTTAACAGCAATTCGTAAGGTATATTTAATCCCGTTCCGATATGTCGGAGCAAATTCTCCACGAAGCTTCCGTAGGCGGAATTCGGACGGCTTGGCGTAAACGGCGCAACCTTATCGCCGGGAAATATAGGGATAATCGAGCCGCCCTCAAGTTTGACTTGCCAGTCTTTCTTGGCGTTTAGGTAATCATCGCTTGAACCGCCAAACAACTCGTTTAATTCTTCACCGCCCATCGGCGTTTCAATAAAAGCGGCAATCATCGCGTTGACAATCGCTGCCTGCAGTTCCGACCGCTCATAGTGGTCAAGCATCTTAAACATCGGCATAATTGAGGATAGAATAGGTTTGCCACGCGTTTGTCCGATGCGGTTAATATCATGAATGTGCAAAACCCGCCGCCTGCCAAAGGACGTGTAAGCAGGGATATGTTCCCATTGCAAGCTTGCCGACCAATAATCGCCTGGATGCTCTTTTAAGATATGATAAGCAATCGGTGCGCCAAATCGGTCAATTTCCACACCACCACGCAATGTTTTGGTATCGGTGCAGTTGTTCGGATTAGAAAGCCTGTCCGGCTCAACGAGCTGAAGAGTTGTCGCAACCGAGCGTTCGGGAAGCCACAAGACCAACGCTAATGCCTCGCCATTTATAAGACATGACTTGAAAACTTGTGTTGTTAAACCATGAAAATTAAGACTTTTACCGGCATCACAGTTGAATGTTTCCGCCCACGAACGCCATAATCCCTCAACTTTGGCTTGCCATTCTTCTTCCCATTCTTTTGTTTTGCCTAAAAGTTTATAGTCAGGTTTGGCAGATAACCTAAAACCCGTGCCGACAATATTGTCGGAAAGCGTTTGCATCGCTCCGCTGGCAATCCCGTGATTGCGGGATAAATCACGCGAACGGGCAACCATTGTCGAGAGTTCAGGCAATAAATCGCTATCCGCCGATCCTCGTCCCGGTTGCCACGAGGCAATCTCTCGCAAAGTCTGCGATGCCGCTTTATGTGATGTATCTGTCATTAAAAACTCACCTTCATGATCCGTCTTCTGCCAATATTTGTTCCCTCGGCTGCCGCAATCTGCGACTTAAGGCTTGAAATGTAGGCTTCCAATGCGGCTCGACTCGTTTGGTTATATGTAACCGAACCAAAATTCCCCACGTTGACCGAGACTTCTTTTGTCCCAGTCATCAATTGGTGATATGCATCTTCTGCCTCAACGAGCCTTATTTTAAGTGTTTTGATATCTACAGCCACGGATCATTAACCTTTGTTTGTTGTAATTGGATAAAATGCACCGGTTTCTTTTTCGGTTTTGCTTCAGGTGTAGCTGGAATAAGAGCCTCTAACTCAAGCCAACCTTTCTCCGAAAGCCTGTCTAAGCCATAAATGGCTGCACCAGCACGCGCATAAACGCGGCAGTCCAACGCCTCATTTCGCCGAGCAGGATCCTTTTCCCAAACCGGTTTCGGATAGCCGTTGCTGACTTTGATAACCAGCCGTTCTGCTGTGAGTTGCTTGAAATACTCCTCAGCATACTGCGGAAAGTGGCATTGCCCGAAGTTGGACGCATCCTCGCCGACACGTTCCATTTTTAACCATCGATACAGCTCGGTTTTAATGACCGGCCCGGAAACATTCCACACCTTTAAACCCTTTTTCTTGGTATCGGCTTTGGAAATAGAAAGGAGCATCGCCGTATCACGGCTTTGTCCTTTAATCGCGACAACTGTGTGCGGTTGGCTTGCTCTTGCACCGCTACCACCCCAAACCGCTTGGCTAAACTGGCGCACAAAGCTATAAACGTCTTGAGTTGCATAACCTGAGTCCACACACATCACGCGGATCGGCATTGTGATACCGCTCTGGTGTGGATAGTCACCGGTTAAAACATTTTCCAACCGTTTCCACACTTCGGGCTTAGCGGTGTCGCCATCAAGCACAAGATAATCAACCGACCAACTCTGTTTTTGTCGTCCCCATGCCACAATCTCACACTCAATGCGGTCTTTTTGAATATCAACACCGGCGGTTAAGAATAAGCCACCCATAGGAATTGTGCCGATCGGATAAGTTTCGCGTTTTTCGTAAAGCCGTTGCCATTCCGGTGCATCGCTTTCCGCTTCATATGTTTCGCCGAGAATGGTATTGCGAAATCCATGTGTTAAACTCGGGTTTTTCTTGGTTTTCTCGTAAATATCGACACATTCTTTCCAAGAAAGCCACCCAACAGGAGAATACAGCGAAGAAAGATGAAATCCCGCCATTAATCCATCGCTTGGCGCTGTCGGTTGCCAATGACCATTTGCCAACATCTGAGTTTTATAATGCTCGCCAATAAGTTTGCCACAATGAATGCACTCATATAAGGCATTATTGTCTTCCGCACGGATTTGCGACCATTCAAGCCGTTGAAACCCACCGCAATATGGACAAGGAACTAAATAATACCGCTTATCCGAAAGCTCAAACTCGCGCTCAATATTGGATAAGCCCTTAATGGTCGGGGTTGAGACCAAAAATATCTTTTTGCGCTTACTGAATGTCGCGGTGCGCCGTTCAGCCAGTAAAATCGGATCACCTTCGCCGTCAATATCTTGCGGATAGCCGTCAATCTCGTCCATAAACAAGTACCGAGCGGGCATAGAACGCAATCCCACCGCCGAATTCGCTCCGGTCATCACCAAAACACCACCCTGAAAGTCCTTAGAAAGCATAGTGTTGCCTTTATCACGGGAGCGCGGCGAACTGACAAGATTTTTCAAAGCAGGACAATCCTCAATCAGCGGATCAATCCGTTGGCGCGAGTTACGTTTAGCCATTTCTACAGTCGGCGACACCGCCATAATTGGCCCCGGTGCTTTATGCATAATGTAGCCAAGCCAGTTATTACCGCATTCCGTACCGCCAATCTGTGCACCTTTCATAAACACAACCTTTTGAATCGGGCTTTTCGGCGACAGACAGTCCATAATTTCTTTTAAATAAGGTGTGCGTGCTGTCCGCCACCGCCCGGGTTCGGAAGCTGATTTGCTGGAAAGCATCCGGTACTCATCCGCCCATTCTGAAACCGACATATAGCTGTCCGGTTCAACACCTCTGAAAAACTCGTCCTCAATATAGCTTGCCGCCTCAAAGTTCTCGGTCGATAAGTTCTCGGCTTTCGGATAAGAGTTTCCGGACATATTCATCTAATACCTGTACAGTTTTATGCTCGTCTGTTTCAAGCTCTGCCGCAATCAATGCCCCATATCGCGTAGAAAACCCTGCAAACAAATCCCGAAGCGACCTTCCGAGATTAAAAGCATGGTTTCCAGCCTTTTTACGGTCAATCGTTTCGCCGGTTATCATTTTTAGTTTGGCTTTAGCAAGCATCGCCCGATAATAGATGTCAGCGGTTTTGGCCTGTTGAAAGCTGGACATTCCGGTTTTAGGCGCATCAGCCGCCCCCTCAAAGAGCGGATCAGCCTTGCGGCTTTTTGCGGGATCGGTATTCATAAACCACTCTTTGTTTGCCTCTTCCACATCAATTTTGCCGTCAGCCGTTTTGTGAATGCGACCGGAGCTGATAGCAGTTTGCACGGCATTAAGCCGAACGCCTCGCATCCGCGCATATTCCCGTAACGATACCTTTTGAGACATTTATTTCCCATAACAAAATGAGGTTTGGATTGTGCCAAACCTCCGTAATCTAATTTTTTCTATTTTAGCGTTCTACTTGCCCAATCGCCACCATCTTAACCTTGTTATCTTTAATAAAAGTCGCTCGCCATTGTTCGAGTTTTGGCTCTCTTAAGAGTCTCTCCATGATAATGGTATAATTTTTTATATCTTTCTTTGTATTAGCAAAATCGTTGATATCAAATTCGGCTTTCTTTACTAGTGAACTTGTATGACACATTAAATATTCAACATTATCTAATAGTCTTTCTCTATGTGTTTTGTTGAGGTCAAATTCCTGAACATCAATTATAAAGGCGTTACCGTTTACTAACATTTTAAATCTCCTTATTATTTTCTTTACGACTACAATAACGCTCTTTTTTAATTAGAAGTCCAGTAAATAACGCATTGATTTTTAATAATAATTATTAAAATATGACTGGACTTTCCATTTATTCCAAGCATTCATTAACGTGTAAATTAACCATTAATGAAAGGATAAAACAATGGCTACACCAAAAAAGAAAACCACAAAAAGCAAGTCAAAGGCAAAGTCTAAAAAGCCTGTGGCGAAAAAGGTTGAAAAGGTAACGGAAACAACCGAAATCGTAACTATCCCCGACGTCATCATCCAAGAAACGCCGAAAGAGCCCATAACGGAAACTCCGAAGACTAATAAGACCGAAAAAATGGTCGAGTTATTAAGCCGAGAAAGTGGGGCAACGCTTGAAGAATTAGCCGAAGCAACCGGTTGGCTGATAAACTCGGTTAGGGGTGCGTTATCTATGTATGCAAAAAAACATAAGGAATATTCTCTTTTCTCCGAAAAAATGCAGGGTGTTAGAATATACCGATTAAGCAAAAATTCAATCGACTAATCAATCAAAAGGCGCGGTTTTAATGCCGCGCCTTTGCTCTGCTTTTTTCAATTCCCTAAAAATATGGGCGATGACGTCTACAGTCCATCCGTTGCCAATAGCTTTATACCGTTGAGTGTTTTCGCTGGCGTAATACGCACCCACGGTAATTTCCGCACGTTCAAGCGCGACACGCCCGCAGGAAATGCCGTCAAAAAGGCTTAAAATTCTCATTGGTTATTCTAAAATTTAAAGAAAAGTATAAAATATATAGCGTACAATATACCGCACGATTAATTTATAAGCGCAACAAAGCCCTTGTTTCGGCTTTAGTCGTGCAATATTCAAAAAGAAAACGGGGCAGTTAACCCCGTTTTCTATGAGCCGTTGTAAAATCGCAAGAAAGGATTTAAGTAGCCAAATTTCTACAACGGCAAAAAGCCCAATATTTGGGGCTTTTTATGGCCTTGTGGTGGGGAAGTTTTCACTTCCCCGATCTATTTAAAGTTTGCTTACATCATAGTTAAGATCCTCTAACACCCGTTTTTTGACCTCATAAGAAGGCCCGTCTTCAAACCAGCACCAAGCATCACTTTCTGATAAATATCCTTTTGGGGGTATTTCAACATAATTGCCACACTCTAATACATTAAGTAACTCATCTAATTTGCATAATTCGTGTTTTATAAGCTCGTCTATTATATTTCTTTTAGCCATTTTTTAATCCTTTCTTTAAGTTTTTGCTCGGCGACCATCGCCTTGCTTACATACACAGTAATGCTCTTATTTTTGACTTTATCCAGTTAATAATGCATTGTTTTTAATTATAATTTTAGTATTTGGTATGTATAAATTAAAGAAAATGGCGGGGCATTTTACCCCGCCGGAGTTTTTATTCTTCCCATTCAGGTATCAAATCGCCGCTGTCTAAATCAGGACTGTAGCCTTTAAAGCCCTCCATGTCAGTGGCTTCGTAAATTTTAACTCCACCAATGGACTGAAGCGTTATACCGTAGTTTTTGCTTAACTTTGCCAGCTCTCTTACAAAATTTTCAAAACGTATGCTTTTTTCTGGTTTGTATGCATTTTCATCCACGTAATAATTATAATCGCGGTAAAGTCGCCCTTTAGTCATTATACGCTTAAAAGCAATTTCAAAACAATCTTTTGATATTGCTTCGGCAAATTCATCAACCGTATGTCGCCCCCATCGACTATCCATCAAACCTAATGTTTCTTGTGGAGTAAATCCAGCTTTTTCTTGGATGAGCTTAAAAGCCGTATTCCATGCAGCTTTTACTTTTTCCTGTTTTACAATGTTGGAGCAAGTTCCCCAAAATCCCCATTCTTTATTTTGTGTTTCTAAAATCTTAGTCATTTTTTTATCCTTTCTTTAAGTTTTGCTCGGCGACCATCGCCTTGCTTACATACATAGTAATGCTCTTATTTTTGACTTTATCCAGTTAATAATGCATTGTTTTTTAATTATAATTTCAGTATTTGGTATGTATAAAATTAAAGAATAGACAGGGAATTTTCCATATTTTATGCTTAAATCCCTAGAATTATACTTTCAGCTTTTTGTTTTAATTTATCTAAATCTTCTTTATAGTTATTCCAAATTTTTATATTATTGGATAAATTTTGGGTTCTGTTTTCATAATAGATACTCTGATATGCTAAATTTTTTTTGGTTTTCATCAATTCTGCGGGAATATTATAAACTTGCTTCCATTCGGTTTTATCAAAAAGCCATGCTTTGGCATATGATTGAAAATCAACATCATCTGCGTATATTTTTAGTTTTATTATTTTGCCTTGAATTTGATAAATAAAAATACAGTACGACGCCTGAGAGTTTGATCCAACTGTTTTTTCAATTACTTTAATTTCGTTATTTGTCATTTTTATATCCTTTCTTTAAATTTTTGCTCGGCGACCATCGCCTTGCTTACAACACAATGAATGCTTGGATTTTTAAGGAAGTCCAGCATATAACGCATTGTTTTTAATTATAATTTTAATAAAAGGTATGTAAACGAAGAAGATAGTGGGGCGGTTTGCCCCACCGGTTATTTTAAGAACCATTCCTTAATTTCTTTCCAAGAGCCTTCAACTATCGCCTCCTCGAATTTATTTTCTCGCCCATAAACTTGTGCTTTTCCCTTATCACATTTATGGCCGGATTTGGGAACTACGCAGTAGATAACATCTCCAGTAACTATGTCACAAATTCTAAAATCATCGTATAGACCACCGTTAAGCGGACAGTTGTTTTTGAAAAAGACGTAGGTTTTATCGTTATCAAATTTAGAAGAAGCTTGGATTGCGTTTAATTTTTGCAGGAGGCACTTGCCTTTGTTTACTAAACTTGTATTCTTGCAGAACCAATCGTACCATAAGGCTTCGATATTCAGATCTCCGCTTTTCCATTGCTTCAGCGTTTCGGTAATCGTTAATTCTTCGCTCATTTTAAATTCCTTTCTTAAAATCAATGCGTTAGCACTATGCTCCCGCTTACAATGCAATGAATGCTTGGAAAAAAGGAGAAGTCCAGTTAATAATGCACTATTTTTAATAATAAATAATTGAAAATAAATGATAATTTAAAATTAAAGGAATAACTCGGCAAAATACTGCCACACAAGCATTAAAACTTTTTTGTCGTACAATATACCGCTTAGAAGAATATAAGCCCAAAGCTAAAGCGCGCTCGGCATTTTCCGAACGCACTTTAAGTAGAAAATGCACAATTTACTATTTATTCTCCCACCTTAATTCCAAGATAACGGCAGTAGCTGGAACCAGACGGATCCGTATAAAGTGTTTGCTTGCCTTTGCAGGTCAACTCCACAACTGTTCGCCAGCCATCATCATATCCGCCTTTACCAGTCAAAAAGTCATAATCACGGAGCGGATATTTGCATATCGCTTTGTATTGTTCCTTTGGTAATTCTATGGTTTCGGTAATCTGTACCAGCTCGGCATATTCCGGATGTCTTGCTGTCATACTTAAAACTTCTTGGATGTTACTCGGTTTCCGGACGAGGTAAGTTTTAACTGTTCTCATTTTTTATCCTTTCAATCATTGTTAATTACAAGTCAATGAATGCTTGGATTTTCTTGATTATCCAGTCAATTCGACATCCAAATCCGAACTTTCTGCATCATTATTAAGCAGTTCGGCTTTTTTGCCGGTATATTCCTCCCAACGGCGGACAATAACATCACAAAACTTCGGATCTAGCTCCACCAAACGGGCTTTACGTCCAGTCTTTTCGGCAGCGATAAGGGTAGAGCCGGAGCCGCCGAAGCCATCCAAAACAATATCGCCTGAGCGAGAACTGTTTTTTATCGCGCGTTCCACGAGTTCAACGGGTTTCATAGTTGGGTGTAGGTCGTTTTTAATCGGCTTGTTATATTCCCAAACATCGGCTTGATCACGGTCGCCGCACCAGTAATGTTTTTGCTTGGCATTCCAGCCGTAAAGGATAGGCTCGTACTGGCGTTGATAGTCCGCACGCCCGAGCGTAAAGGTGTTTTTTGCCCAAATAATAAAGGTTGACCATTTACCGCCGGCCGCCACAAATGCACTATATAAAGTGTGCAATTCGCTTGAACTCATACAGACGTATGTCGCGCCACTACAAAACATCATCAAATTAGAAAGACTATCGGTTAAAAACTGTGCAAAGCTATCGCCGAGATTATCATTCATAATTTTACGTCCGCCGAGCGTTCCTGCGTGATAACGAATGCTGTCTTTCATCGATGAACCATAGTTGACATTATACGGCGGATCGGTAAAGACCATATCCGCCATTTCATCTTGCATCAGTTTTTTGACATCGTTATAAAACGTGCTGTCGCCGCACAAAAGTCGGTGTTTACCTAAAATCCAAATATCGCCGGATTTGGTTACAGCTTCTTCGGGCACTTCGGGAACTTCGTCTTCATCGGTATTGCCTGTTTGTTCCAGTTCGCCGAAACTCTCCAACTCCTTTAACTCGTCTAATGAAAAGCCCAGAACGTCCAAATTAAAGTCCATATCTTCAAGCTCTTTCATTTCAAGGGCAAGCATCTCCTCGTCCCATCCTGCATTCAGAGCAATTTTATTGTCGGCAATAACCAGAGCACGTCGTTGCGTTTCTGTCAGATGCGGCAAACGCACAACCGGAACTTCTTTTAGTCCCATTCGTTGTGCGGCAAGCAAACGCCCGTGTCCAGCAATAATGACATCATCAGCCCCGACCAAAATCGGATTGGTAAAGCCGAACTCCTTAATGCTCGCCACAATCTGGGCGACCTGTTCATCATTATGTGTCCGCGAATTCCGTGCGTAAGGGATGAGCTTATCCACCGGATAATTCTCTTGAAACTCCATAAATTTCTCCATAAAAAAAGAAAGTGACCAGCCAAAAATAAGCCCGACCAGCCGACAAAAAGAAAACACCTATGAAAGCCTTATATGTCAAGGGTTTCAGCAAGTGGGCGACCAGTAAACAAAAAGCCGTTTCGCTAGATTTGCGCCGCGGCTTGCGTCCCCGCATACGGCCCAGAGCGAGGAAGGACCCGCTCGCCTTAAATGAAGCCATTTCGGCAAAGTTTTGCAAAAACAGGTTTTGTGAGGTCAAGTTTTTCCGCTAATTCAAAAGGTTTTTTGTTAATTTCAATCGTAGTCGTTGTCGCTACGCCGTCTTTGATCGTTTTGACAGTTGCGCTTGGTAGCTCTGCACGTCCGATGCAGGACGACAGATAAACAAAACACTCGTCATTATCTTCAAGGTACTGCAGAGCCAAACGGCGCGCATAAATATTAAGCGTCACATCAGCCTTGCTGCTATCTTTAGTCCATGGACTACCGCCACCGATCGGAGCCGCTGTGCCATAAAAATCACACGCCAACTTGCGTCCGGTAACACCACAGTCAGCAACAGAAGAATGTGTTTTGAATGCGCCGGTGCCGTTGATAATCAGGTTGTCAGGCATTGCACCAAGTGTTTTAACGATAAAAAAGGTCAGATTTTCAGGTTCAAGCATTGGAATTGCAACCACAGCAGTTTCAATGTGTCCGTAATGATTGAGTGTAATCTGTGTTTTAATGTCAATGCCGAGATTTTTGCTCTCCCGAGCCTTGATATAAAGGGCGTTATTAAGATAGCGTGCCAGATACTGTTCCTTGCTGATAAGTCCATCACCTTTGCACGCATAGCCAACGAACACGCCTTGATCACCCCATCCGGCAGCCACACCCTGCGTAATTTCGGACGATTGCTGACCGATGAGGTTGATAATCTTAATTTCACGAATGTTAATCGCATATTTGCCCCAAAGGTCGGCATATCTTTCGTCATAGCCGACATCACGAAGTGCGCTTTTCACAAAATCTTCAAGATTGGATAAATCAACATTGCCTTTAATCTCGCCGCCCAAAACGACAGTATTATCCTTAATCATAACCTCAACAGCATATTTGACTTCAGGATCTTGGGCAATCATTCGGTCTAAAATATAACTCGAGATATAGTCCGCCGTTTTATCTGGATGTCCGAGCGACACCGCTTCCGCAGTCTTCTTCATCTGTTTTCCTTTCTTGCATAAAAAAAGCCCGCAACTTACAAGTTGCAGGCATAAATTTTGAAAAATAAGCTAATTACCAAAAATCAACAGGTAATTTTCCACATTTTTTCTCAATAGCTTTTTTTAGAGCCTCGCCATCAGTGTATTTAGTTTTTATATCACCATTATTGGCTATTAATTCTTGAGCTAAGAAATCAACACCACAGTCACATTTCTTAAGATTTGTGGCAGTGTTATTCTTTTTATTGCTTCCAACCATAATCTTGCATTCATTTTTCAGCTCATCCATTTTTTCATCAAGACGTTGCATGAGCTCTTCTTCTGTTTCTGGAGCAAATTCATAATCATATTTAATCCGAGGAACTGTTTTTAGTGAATTGTTTTTTGTTTCATATCTATAAACACCATCTTGGATTGCACATTTTTTTGCAGGAACTGTAACAAACATATCATCGTAAAAATCAATCCCTGACATAGGCGTTAATAAGACAACCGCCCCAAAACAATAGTCATAATCATCAGATCTACATTCGTTTGCCAACGCATAATTATCTCCTAAAACTTGAAAAATCTTAAATTTATGCATATCCATGCAATCAGGATTGTGTTCAAGATTTTTGGCCATTGTAAAATTTTCGGGTTGTGCAAGTTCTGTACAGCCACATAGCAATAAAGCCAATAATAAAATTGTCTTCTTCATAGTTGCCTCATTAATAGTATTTATCACTATCATATTATTTTGTTAAATCCTATCAATGCAAGTATTTTATTAGAATAAGCAACAAAAAAAGCCCGCAGGAAGCGACATCTGCGGACGATAAAAAAACATAAGAAAAGGGGCGACTTTCACACCATCGCCCCGATTATACCCATATTTGTAACTGTTTTATATGAAAATGTAAACTAGAAAGATGTCATTACATTTTTCTGCCTAAAATTGCTCCTGCAATCTTTGCTAAGGCCATGTTGTAGTTCTTAGACAACCCTTGCCGAGAAATACCAAACTCGCGGCACAACAGTTTCCACGGTATTCTGTTCGCACGTTTCCACACGAGCCGCCGTTCATCAACAGATAAAACAGGTAACCACTCAAAAATTACACGCTCCCATAAAGAAATTTGTTCTTGATTGGGACGAATTTTAAGGGGCTTTTTATCCATAAAGATTTTTTCTTGCTCGGTATAGATGATATCAGGCATACAACATCGATATTTCGGCGCACGCACAGCAGGAAGTAACCGGTCAATATAATCGGCTGTTTCCAAATTATATTTGATTTTTTCAATGATTTCATCAGTCATATTACACCGCCTTTACTTTGCTAAGCATATCCGAACATACATTTGCCATCGTTTCCATTTCCGAGTATGACACCCCATTGTCTTTACAAAACCATTTTCGGACAGCTTTTCGCCAATCAAGAGCAATATACTTCTTGCCGTTCATCCAACCGCGCTCTTCATTCCACTTCACAAAAGCCACCGGATCAATCGTATATCCGCTTTCTTTTGCATAAGCCGCCACCTCATCAACACTTGGTGCACCGACAAATTCCGGTTTATCCACAGAAGCCGGCTCTCTTTTTCTATCTCCAGATTCATATTCATTATCAGATTCATTCTCATTCTCCGATTCACTCGGTGGGGGATTAATAGCCTTTGCTTGCGGTTTGCTAGAATTTTGCTTGGGTTTTGCTTTTGATTTGCTTCCGCCTTTTGAACCGTTTGCTTGGCGTTTTTCGCAGATTTCCTGATATTTAGCGTTGTTTCTCTCAATCACATCTTGAATCGCATCAAAACGTTTTTTAACCGGCTCTGATAATTTAAAAGACACATCACCGTAAAAGTTCATTTCACATAGCGCGATAATTAAATCAGCAATCTGATTTTTTCTGAAGTTGTGCACAGCTGCAAGGAAGTCCGCAGGATACAAAACAAACGAATTTTTTTTATCCATTTTGCCCCCCATCTTTTGAGGCTTTTTTAATACATTTAATGCCTTGTATCCATTCCAAAGCAAGTTTAGTACGCCGAACTTCATCGCGTATTCTATTTTCTAGTTTATCCAATGCTGACATTTCTAAGTCTAGCAAATAAACCACAGGTATTTTGCGAATTTCTTCGGTTACATAAGTAATTTGTTCATATTTTTTCATCAGGTGTTCCTTTCAAAAATTGTTAATCCGATAGGAACACCCGTGAAATTGTCAAAATCGTTTCCACTTATTTCAACTTTTGGCGCACTTTTGCAAAAAATTTATAAATAGTCTTTTTGCTCATATGCAAATCTCTTGAGATTTGGTCGATACTGTCGCCTTGTAATATTTTTTGAATGACAATTTTTTCCTTATCTGAGGCAATAGACCAAATTTTAGCTAAAACAACTTGGTTATGATTATAAGATTCATCGTTTTTAAAACAAAAAAACTCCTCATCAGCGTAGTCAGCCAATGAGGAGCATAAAAAGTCGCGGCGATGATATCTTTTTGCCAATAAGTTCGAAGCATATTGCTTAAGTGCATGAACTACAAGTGCTTCATCTAGATTGGGAATAGAATAAAATCGCTTAAGATAAAAAAGGAGAAGATCCTGTATCAAATCTTCTCTATCTTCATAGTTAAACAAGGAAGTTGACAACAATCTGCGAATTTGCGATAAGATTGTTATGCGGACATACTCAGGTAGTCCGTCAAAAATGTGTTTCATTAAAAATAAACCTCTTAAACTAATGGATTAGAGGTCTATTGTCTTTCTAAAATTTTTGATGTACAATACATAATAAACAACTAAAAGTTGAGATTAAATAAAAATCTAGCTTTTATATGCTTTTATTAATAAATTCTTTTGTGCACAATATTGTGGAAATTATTTAACAAATCCATATTTTATACGTTGATCTTGCCAAATTGGAGGAATGTCTTCACGAAGTAACCGTTTTAAATATATCGTGGTGGGTTGCGTCCCTTCTAAAATTCGTTTAATAATATCTGGTGCTAAACATGTTAATCGGATAAGCCGTCCTAAATATCCCGAATCAATATTTTCATTAGCGGCAAGCTCGATAATAGATTGTTTTTCCTTATTCATAATTTTTTGGTATTTAAATGCTTTACAAAGGGCTGTTATCAACTCTGCATTATAATTTATATTAGGCGCAACCTCTTCAGGAAGAGACAAGGTAAGAGCACCTTTATTTCTTTTAAATGGATAATCTATAATTGTTATTTGATTTTGTGTTCTAGCTCGAAGATAAGCAGGTAATAGGCTTAATGCTAAATCTGACCAATTTATCTCAATCGTATCATAATTAACGATAATTTTCTTAATTAATAATTTCATCAACTGTAACTTATCTCGCTCCGTCATTCTTTCTATAATTTTTTCAGGATTACGCATAACTTTATATATTTCCGCGGATTTATCTGGGCATATTTTATTAATTAAGCCATTTAGCACATTAATATCACTAATGAGAGGAGTAACAATTTTTGTCATACACTCATCCATCAGCGCAACAGGCACAGCTCCATTACTACAATGATGATAGCCATAATATTTAGCTTTTGTCGATGTGTAATAATATCGGCGTACGCCGTGGCTTTGACAAGATGCTGGCGTCATTGGCGCATGGCAACATCCACAGATCAAAAGCCCACGTAGGATTCCAACTTCATTTCTATTAAATAAACAAGTGCGTTCTCTTTTATCCTTATTTAGAAGTATATATTGCACAGCCTCAAAGGTTTTTTGGCGTATGATTGCTTGATGCTGCCCATCATATAATTCGTGTTTATATTTTATTTTCCCCTCATATATTGGATTTTTAAGCATTCGTAAAACAGCATCTCTCCGAAAAGCGCGATATCCCTTTTCAGTTAAAAGTTTACAAACTGCCATAGCTGATTTGTATTTTATATACATCTCAAACATAAATTTCACAGCTTCCGCCTCATTAGGCTCAATTTCTAATTTTTTATTTACAGAGCGATAACCAAACGGAACTGTTCCGCCTGTCCACATTCCTTTCTTTCTAGATGCCGCTGTTTTATCCCGAACACGCTCACTGCCTATTTCTCGTTCAAATTGTGCAAATGAAAGAAGCATATTCAGTGTTAGTCTTCCCATACTGTCGGAAGTGTTAAAATTTTGCGTAACCGACACAAACGAACAATGATATTTATCAAAAATGTCAACCATTTTAGAAAAATCAACAAGTGAGCGCGTTAGTCTATCAATTTTATAAACCACAATCATATTGATTTTTCCAAGTTCAATATCTTTGAATAATCGTTGTAAAGCGGGACGCTTCATATTACCACCAGAAAAACCACCATCATCATAGTGCTCATCAACTAAAATCCAACCTTGATGTTTTTGGCTTTTGACATAATTTTCACCAGCTTCCCGCTGAGCCTCTAATGTATTGAACTCTTTTTCCAAACCTTCGTCTGTAGATTTTCTTGTATATATGGCACACTTTATCTCTTCCATCTTTACATTCCCCAAAATTCTTTACCCGATATTCTTCGTCCCGTAATTTTATAGGCCACTGCTGATAAAGATTTATAAAACTCATTATCCATCTCATATCCTCCATAAACTGCTCGCAACCGATAAGTTTCACCCTTATATTTTTTTATTATCTCCGTACCTATGGTAAATGTCTTTTCGTGCATTATGGAATCATTCATGTTTTCAAGAAGCTCTCTGGTTTTTGCATCTAATCCGCCAAAGCGCAATTCCTGCAAGCGGTAGGTAACACGCCATATAAAAAACTCTTTTCGGGTGGTGGCCTTTGGTGGTTCTTGATTATAAAGCAAGATATATAATTTTTTTAACTCGAGGAACGGAAGATTGGGTATTTCTCTTAATTCCACATTTAAATCAGGCAATTTCGTCATATTGACCTCCTGATTGATGAATGCTTGGAATAACGGATAAGTCCAGTATATTATTGCCGTTTTCGCAACTTTCCTGCTCATTTAATAGGTCTATAACCGGAGCACTCAAAAGTGCTAACAGCTGCTCAAATTCAGAATTCATTAAAATCTCCTGTTATGATTAAACACAACAGGAACACCCGTTTAAAAATCAAAACCGTTTCCAATTTTTTGATTTTTTGGTATGGCTGTTCGTTCGCTTATTTATATGGCGCACCATAAGACGCAAAAAACATCAAAAATATAACACATTGAAATAAAGCACTTTTTTATCGGTACGAGCTCCGACCAAAAGTATCTATTTTGCCCTGATATCAGAAAAAAACGCTAAAAAAAGGATATAAAAAAAGAGATAACGCTCAGACCGGCTATCGCGAACACCGCGGAAATACTGCCGTTCAGAGGATACAAAAAAAGCCTCTTAATTTAAGAGGCTTTTGATGATGGTGGTGGATTGAGATTGAAATTGCAATTACGGATACTTTAAAGCAAAAAGTATCTGTTATCAAAAACATTTCTAGACCATATTTTACTTATATTTCAAGGTATGGCGCTAGTTCGCCTTTTGTAATGAATGAAGGCATTTAATGCAAAAAGAATATCCCGCGACCGGAATTCAAAAATGTTGCATTTTAAAATTTGCAATATTATTCATAAAAATTGACAATATAAATTCACAATATTACCAATAAAATCAATAAGTTAATTGTTACATAATGGTCTGGACAGCACTATAAAAAGATGAATATTTTTTCAATTTTAAGTAAAAAAATATTAAATTTCTATCGTAAAAATTAATCTAACTATTTGAAATTGCGTGTTTTTTCGTATGCTGGTGGATAGGACCCCATTGGTTTGGAGATTTTTGAATATCTTTATATTACCGATACTTATAAAAAGATACAGCTCAATCTGGTCTGAGCTGGTATCTAAAAATTACTCTGGGTTATTAAAAAACAATCTCACCTAAATATTACCGAATATTTACCGAATAATTACCGAATTCCATACTTTTTTGCAAAATCATAAAATAAAAAACTCTCAAACTGCCGAACGAAAAATTGCAAAAACATAAAATGAATTTCTGCAAAACCATTAAATTAAAAACTGCAAAATCATAAAATAAAAACTTGCAAAATAATAAAATATAGTTTATATTAATAGATATTACCAAGGAGTTTCAACATGAAAGAATATAAAACAAGATTAGCGGATAGTATTTTACAGAAAAAATTAGCCAGTTCTGGCGCGGTGCTAATTGAAGGTGCTAAATGGTGCGGTAAAACAACAACAGCAAGCCAGATTGCTAAAAGTATATTACTTATGCAAGATCCCGCACAAAAAAAGCAAAACATAGAAATGGCAGATATGGATCCATCATTTCTGTTAAATGGTGAAACTCCAAGATTAATTGACGAATGGCAATTAGCTCCAAAGCTTTGGGATGCCATACGTTTTGAGGTTGATAAACGTGATGAATTTGGTCAATTTGTGTTAACAGGTTCTGCTGTACCTGCTGATTTATCAGAAATATCACATAGTGGTACTGGAAGAATTTCTCGCATGTTAATGCGTCCAATGAGTTTATATGAATCAGGCGAAAGTAATGGTAGTGTTTCTTTGGCTGATTTATTCTCTGACAATGAGAAAGTTACAGGAACCAATAGTTTAGACTTAGAACAAATTGCTTTTTTAATTTGTCGCGGTGGATGGCCTAAATCCATTGGAACAAATACTGATGTTGCTTTACAATTGGCAATTAACTACTTTGATGCTGTGGTCAATGATGATATTTCACGAATTGATAACGTTAAAAGGGATGCTGAAAAAACTAAACGTATATTGCGTTCATATGCACGCTCTATTGCTTCGCAAGCAAAAATATCATCAATAACACAAGATGTTTATGCTAATGAGGATACTGAAGATTTAACAAACAAAAATGTAACTATCAGCTCATATATATCAGCATTAAAGAAGATTTTTGTTATTGAGGATTCTTTAGCTTGGAATCCTAATTTACGTTCCAAAACAGCAATCAGGGCTTCTGATACTCGTTACTTTACTGACCCTTCTATCGGAACTGCTGCATTAGGTCTTGGGGCAAAAGATTTAATAAATGACCTTCAAACAATGGGATTGATGTTTGAAAACTTATGTATCAGAGATTTACGTATTTATGCAGATGTTTTGGATGGACAGGTATATCACTATAGAGATAGAAATGATTTAGAGTGTGATGCTGTTGTTCATTTGCGTAATGGCTCTTATGGATTAATTGAAATCAAACTCGGCGGTGACAGACTTATTGAAGAAGGGGCGACAACATTAAATAAGCTAGAAGCCAATATTGATACAACAAAAATGAAAGCTCCATCATTCAAAATGGTTTTAACCGGTGTAGGTAATTATGCTTATCGTCGTAAAGATGGTGTTTTAATAGTTCCTATTGGTTCACTAAAGGATTAAGGGATATTAAATAAATGATGGAGAATTATCAGATTGATATCAATAAAGAAAATAAAAAAACAGACGATATTTACAATATTGCTACTGAAATACTTAAAAATGCTCACCGTATAGCTAAAGTACAAACATCTTCCAAGGATATAACAGAAGTTATTCAAAACTATGATAGAGAAAAAGCAATAATTTTAATTGCTCAATATATTAATAAATATAAAAACATTTTAAATTTTTTATCTAAATTTACAGGCCGCTATATTATTTATGAACCAAATTTTTATATTGATAAATCTGATGAGATAATTCTATGTGATTTAAAATATATAAGAAACGTAATTTATGTTGATGAAATAAAAAATGCCGGATTGGAATACGTTTTTGAAAAAGCATTAAAAAAACTTAGCTTACCATAAAATACTTTCATAAAAAATACCCCTTAAAATTTGAAAAAGAGCATTCCTGCAAGGATACTCTTTTTTTGTAAAAATTATTTTGCTTTGATACATAAAACTTTGTTTTACCATATAATAATTATGATACTGTTCGGTAACAAAAACTTGATATCTGCACAAATTTATACACTATTGTGAGGTCAGTAAGAACGGCTCCCTGTCAGCCAGGATTTATGAGGTTTGTGCCGAGAGGGACGGCTTGAAAGGGCAAGTCAGGGACTATGAGCGGGTCAGACGGGCCATTGGCCCGGAACAGGCGGACAGGATACTGGAGGCAGCTTACCAGCAGGAACAGGTCGAAAAGGAGCAGAAATGGGGTGCAAGGTCAAAAATA
>OLYB01000149.1_pt1 | contig 71484 bp, 74 predicted proteins | sample 1674481 | NCBI WGS metagenome assembly OLYB01 (sample SAMEA103958167, study PRJEB25191) | human gut metagenome
AACGTGGCATTTTTCGCCCCACAATCGGCGCGAAAACACAGGGGAATATCTTTTCCTTACAGCAACGCCAAAATGGGATTATACGCGCTACAGAAGCGATAAAGGAGGTACCATGTGAACGCAGAAAAAACGAATATCCCAAACAGCGTGGATACAACCGAAATTCCGGAATACGTCTTTGAATCGCTGGCACGGAGTTTGCTTCCGGTAATTCAGAAGTACTACGAAAGCGAAGGTGGCAAAAAGGCATTTGCCGAATGGAAAGCAAAGAAGGAGATTTCAGACAGTGCATCTACATAAAGAAACCGGGAGGATTGCCATGATCGGCAGTCCTCCCGGTTTCTTTATTACCAGTCTTCAACTTCTTCTATAAAAACAATAAATCCGAACCCATGACCAATCGGTACAAGGTTCGGATTATATTGTTTTGTCAATGGGGTACGAAAAAGATGGATTTGCGTTTTTGGTAGATGGATTTGAACCCTCGTAGAAATGTAAAAGGGTAACTGCGATAGCGAGCCGTTGTGATTGCGTTTACAACCGGACAAGCGAGTCGAGTGAAACCTTTTACGGAAAGGAGGGATCCTAAAAGATCAGCTTTGCCAACCGGCCTTAAATACGAATTTATCAAATATGGAAGCGTAGGGCAAAAAAGATGTTATAGTGAATCCATCTTGTTCTTTATTTAATACTGGCAAGAATGGATATTGCAGTCCTCTTTTCTTCTTCCCATTCTTTTGAAAAAGGAGGATATTTCTCTAAAACATCGCCAAATTTGGCTTCTAACATCTGAAGCGCACACATCATTTCCTTTAAATAATTTCTGTACTTCATGTAACAATATTTTCTGCATCTGTGAATCGTCTTTCCAAAGTTGGGGATATTACATATCTTATCTTTATAAAAGCCTAGGGCATCTAATGCGACAATTATTCGCAACCAACTATTATTATATTGTTCTTCTATACTTGTTAACACTGAAATGGAATCCATAATTGTTAAGTTTGTGATAGCAATGATATATGACTCCACCATAAACTCATAATAATAATCCCCACCAGCGTTCATCACATAATCAAACAACAAATCCAGTGCATATACGTCACAGGCAAGTTCTTCATCTGGCACTTTAAAAATCTTGGCAAAATCTGGGGATTCCAGTTCTAACGAATCAGAAACAACAGAAACCGCACTCGAATAAACTGAGAAGGCATGAGGGTCCTGCCTAGCTTTGATATGTGCCAACTCATGATAGACATAAAAATTCATGACAAATGAGTGCGCAATTTCCGCTCGGTGGGATTTCAGCAAAAACCAGTTGAGGTCAAATTCTCCGGTATCACCGCTGTAATCTTCCGAAGTAATTACGTTTTCCTCTAGTTGCGCAAGATACTGTAATGCTCTTGTTGAATTCGCCGCTAACATACACTTTTCAGACAAAAGAATCGCTGCAATATTGTACAAACGTTTTTTGGGCGTTTTTATTATTTGGTCCATTATCATTGAAAAGATAGGCTGTTTGAAATCGTTCTGCCCGTACATGTAGAAAAGGAGATTCATTGCCCCCAATAATTGAATATGATGTTCATCAAAGACAAGGTATTGAACTTCAGGACAGTTTGATACTCTACATGCGCATGTATGCTTATTAATTGATGAGCAGAATACTGGCTCAATATTTGCATTTTCCAACTTAAAGCCAGAAACGCCACTTTTAAGACGCAATTGGATGTTTGTTACGAATGTATCCGATACCGCCCCAATCAGAACACGATCTCCAAGTAATACATTTTGGATTGAGTTGGTCATTAATTATTCTCCATATTTATAAGATCGTTCAATTTGGCCAGGAAGGCGGTTACGGCCTTTCCTTTCCCTTCAACTACAAGTGCGTTGTTTTGCAAAGCTTTTTTTGCTTCTTTAAGAAGGTCTGGATTATTTTTAATAATATTAAGAAGATCATCAACCGAGTTGTTGATCTTAATTCCACCTAGTTTCACTATAATTTCTTGCCGAGAAAAAAACTCAATAAGCATGGGAATTTGAATTAATGCAACGATAAACTGACCAACGCTAATAATTAAGGTTGCAATTTCAACCCCTGCGCTAGAATGTGTTTCTAAACCATTAATACTATATGGTCTGAGATGATGAATTAATGAATCCATATCATGGGTACTATTCTCGATATCAATATACAGTTGATTAGTCATTATAATGTTCTCCAACTATCTTAATATTGGGGCCTTGTATTCGTACTCTCAAAGTTTTTTCCTAAGAAATGCGGCTTCCGTCTATCCTAATGCCAATCGCATTCGTCATATCGATCCATTTTTGGGCGTCAGAGTAAACTGCGGAGTTTTTGCATCAACTACAAGTGAAGTCAATTCCCATGCGGTTCGAATTGCAAAAGACGTTTAAATCTACCATTTTATGAATCGAGTGTACTCAATAACATTTTGTGTGCCAAAAACACGATTCAGATAATTCCTAAATTGATCGCTAATTGGAACTGTTATTAGAATTGCCAGTCTTTTTCGTGGTCTTGAGCAGCAAACATAAAAGAGGTTTCGATTCCGAATATACGCTTTTAAATCGTTCCCGGCAAGTTGGCTTTCTTCTTTCCATAGAATATCTTCAAATTTGTAGAGGTTCCAACCACGCCCCATTACAAGCAAAACATTGTCATACTCTTCACCTTTAACTCCATGATCTGTCGAGTACATGCCGTCAACCTTGAAAAAATTGATAGCACGAACAACCTCCTCATATTGAATAGCGTAAAACCTTGCGAGAGTCGTTTTGTGATATTCTTGGGGTTCTTCTGCCTCATATAGCTTTTTTAGTCTCTCAATCTCCGGCTGGATAGGGATCAATCGGCTGTCATATGCTGCCTTTAGAACATCGTAGATTGTTCCTTGTCTTGCAATTTCCAAGCCTCTTTTTACAGCTTGCCACTGCTTCTTCTGCTTTTTAGTCTCGATAGGTCGTCTTCCAGCACCCAATGCATCAAACATCAGCTTAGTATCATTAAGCACCAATGCATTGTACAAAGGTTCAATCCTATCTCTGAAGAAAACAAAGTGTATATCGTCCTGCTCTCTGAAATGGTCGCCAAGAGCATCAAATAAATTGGGATAGTTTTGGTGCCGAGCCAACATTCTATGGGTAATCATCAAAACCTTATTGTCTGACCCCCAACCTCTTTTCTTCAGTTTTTCTTGAACAGCATTGATGTAGCTGGAAAGAACCTGATCCGGTAAATCATCTTTATAGTTTCTCTCTGTACTTCTCTGTCCGATGAACTCATTTGTGGTTATGACTATTATCTCTCCATCATTCTCATCCAGTGCTGATATCTGAGGGAGATTCGGACGGATTTGATTCAAAGCGTCAACGATAACTGCTTGTGATCTAAAATTCGATCCTTTTTTTATTTCTATTATGTTTTCACTTTGAATTGATCCACAAGCACCGTTTGATGCATAGATTGTTTGCCATGAATCGCCAAAGAATCCAAACTGGGGACCCTTTCCTAAGTCAATAAAATAGGTCAAGAACTTGTCAGTAATAATCTTAAACGTATCCTGATATTCGTCAATAAGAATCAACGGGTATTTGTCCGACAGTAGCATTCGAAACTTTTCTTTGTCAAGGAACCATGCAAAGATCTTGATAATGTCATCATGAAACAAGTGAAGTGTTCCATCTTCTTCTAAATAACGAATGCCAAGGTCATAGACAACTCGCTTTACTTCTTCAACTGTATGATCAGATGGGATGAAGTCCAGCTCCTTTGCTGCGACAACCAGGGAAGATCGGAAATTCTGTATATTCTCCCATGCAAAACTGTGTATTGTTGATGGAATGATGAAGCTGTCTGAAAAAATACGGGAAGCGATTACTTCTACCGCAGCATTTGTGTAAGTCAGGCAGGCAACATGTTTGCCATTTCGCTTGTATTCCTTTGCTTTATGCTTATCAATCCACTCAACAACGCCATGTAATGAATATGTCTTCCCCGATCCAGCACCAGCTTCAACTTTGAAAGATTTGCCAGATTGCAGGACTGCAATGATTTCTTCATCGATTTTATCCGCAAGCTCTTTAGCTTTTTCATAGTTTGTTTTTTCTGACATAGTCATCACGCCTTTCTATCTTCATGGATTAATCGCTTGTGTTGACGGACAGGCGCTTCTTTTTCTGGCATCTTGGCTTGATCGTTGAGCCAGATGAGGCCATCTCTGATATATGTGGGTATATGGAAATCCTCATATTTGGGATCTGTCAATAACTTAATTGCAAAATCAGTTTTGCTTTCTCCAGATTCACTTTCCTCAAACAAAGGTATTTCGGTCGCATCCTCTGCGATTCCAAACAACGCTCTATTCACATTTTGAATGGATTCCTCTAGACTTCTCGGGTATGCTCCATTTTCCTCCTTTTGAAATTCAAGGTGACGGAGTGCATTTGTTCTTTTCAATGAGTCGGTGGATAGCTCAATTACTTTCTCGATTGGAATGGGTTTCGACACGGCAATTCCATAAACATCGTGACACCACCTGTTGATCGCACCGTTTGAAGAATGTAACGCTTCCGAGCGTTGGCACTTCTTATTTCGTTCGCGGACAAAGTCAACATCCGTAAAAATCAAAGTCGGGATTTCAAGGAAATCCAGGAAATCATAAAATCTATGGGCATAAGCACCGCCGACTTCAACAAGGGAATAGTATTGCGACTGGAGGGGAGGTGTCGTATTATCGAACGCCCCCGATTCAGCGCATTTCAGTATCATTTGGGGGATAAGTAATCTTTCGGTAGCACCTTCTACAAGAATAGCTTTATCACAAAAGTACAGGTCACAATAGCTGAGTTTCAAATACTTCTGAAGAAATGCAAGATTCTCTTTCTGCTCGTCTGTCTGACCTTCTTGGTAGAAGTGCTGCAAATCTTTGCAGTTTACCCCGTTCGTTGTTCTTCGCATATACCTTACTTGCTTAAAGTCAACAGTATTCGCTACGTGAGAAGAATGAGAAGAAAGAATAGTCTGCAAATGTCTTCCAGCACCGATGGACTCTTTGAGGAACTTACTCACAAAACCTACAAATGTTGATTGCAGTTGGGGATGCATATGAGCTTCAGGCTCTTCAATAAGTAGCAAAGGTATCGTCGTTGCGTTTGCAACAACAGCCCTGGAAAACTCGGTAAGAATCAAGGAAATCTTAATTAAATTCTTATAGCCCAATCCATTATGCGTACTTGGCAAGCTTTCACCCCCGTCGGAGGAGGTGTACATTAGGTCCGTATTGCTCATTATTTGATTCTTCAGTGAGATGTTAGAACTTGCCTTCAACTTCAAATCTTCTGCTGAAGGATATCCGAAATGGATCATTCCGGCAATAATTTGATTCATGAGCGCATCAATTCTTTCCTGCGCTGAAAAGCCGACATCATCAACATATCGATTGAGTTCACTAATGATTGGACTAAAGGCCGACTCCAGTTCCTGTTCCTCGGGATTAAACACTCGATTCATCATACCAGCAAGAGGATGATCGTTTTTGTTCTCCGACTCATCGAGATTTCTTTCTGCTTCGATAGTTCGGTAAGTGAACAGTTTTCGTAACAAGCTTGAAGGGTTCTCCTGGCAATCTTCAACATTGCTCGGATTGACAGCCAAAACTTTAAGGTAAAAGAATTTGTCAAAAGAGTCTTTTACTACCGCAGCAGTTAATGCTCTGTCAAAACCCTCTTGCCCTTCATCACCCGGATTATCCTTTTGGCGAGCCTGCAGCAACTGATCATAACGGCCTTTGCAGGAGGAGAACATTTCATCTGCTTTCAATTCATCAAAGGTATAAATTGCATCAATCCGGGCGCTGGTATTATTGTCATCTATGTCAATGATGAACGGGCTTAAGCTTCCAAGTGGCTGATCATCATCTTCCTCCGAGTAGTCGATATAAAAGGAAATGCTTGTTTCCGCAATCTGTTGTTTTACTTCCGATTGATCTATTTCTCCGGCCCAGTATTTTTCTATTACATCATAGAGACGAGATCTGCATTCGAGGGGATAATCATCTATTGAAAGCGTTTTCTCTTCATTGAGTACTTTCCTGATGAGATTAATTACGGATGTTTTGCCTGTATTGTTTTTTCCCACAATCAAAGTAAGAACACGATCGAGAAAAATGTCTATATTCGTGAGTAATCTGTAGTTTTCAATATGGATCTTCTGTAAGTACATTTTTTCCGCTCCCTTATGTCTCTTCCGTACACATAGTCTTGTTGGCTAAGCGATGACCTTGGATCTTGTTATGCTTCATTATTCTCTTACTCGAGGCTGGTTGGAAATCCGATTTTAAACCCTGACAGCTTTAGAGCAGGTTAACTGCACGAGTCCAGCAATCAGAAAAGATCCAATATACCAATATAATTATACCATAAGCTGGGGAATAGTTCAATGAGAGAGGGAAAAAGAAATATGGCATATTTCAATATTGGTAGCAGGGCAAAAGAATATGGTTTTTAGATTTAAGTTATCAAGGCTTATTTAGTGCATACCGCCCCGCCTTATGGCTACTGTCATAAGGCGGGGCGGTATGTGTGAAAGGAGGGTATGAAGCAATCACATGAGTTGTGTTACTTCGAGACCGCCGACGAAGACCACCTTGATCTTCTCTTTGGATTCGACGATTACGCTCTCGAGGACCTGCCTTACGATCTGATCGTCATAGCTAATCGGGTGATTCGCCAAGGCTTCAATAATCGTGAATATCTCATCAAGTCTGGATTTTGCGTTTTCACGCTTTTGCTTCGTGTCAGCAATGCGGTCAAGCTGAATCTGCAGTTTTGCCTTTTCATCCATGAGAGCCTTTGCTTTTTCCTCATCAAAGGCTTCGACATTATCGGCTGCGATAGCTTTGAGCATCTTCTGGAATTCTGCCTCAACCTCTGCGATCCTGATCTGAAGGTCGAGACTGTTGTCCTCAGTTGTTTCCGCTGATAAGCCCATGCCGATATGGAGTTTCAGCGTTTTGAGCACATCGGCATTCTGTTTGGCGGTTTGAAGCACCGCTTTCATGATGGCTTCCTGCAGGACGCTTTCCTCGATGCTCGGGGAGTCATGGCAGTATTTCTTGCCATAGTCAAGGCGATTGATGCACCGCCATACCACTTTCTTTTTGCCATTGGCTGCCCAGGTGCATCTGCGATATGGCGTTCCGCATTCTCCGCAGATCAGAAGCTCTGTTAGAGCGTATTTGCTGGAGTATCGACCTTGCTCGGTTTTCGTGCCGACCTGCTTGACCTTCCGCTTTCCGCTCCGTCTTGCCATTTCCTCTTGCACTCTACCGAAGGTGCAGGAGTCGATGATTGCGGGATGATTGTTCTCGACATAGTATTTCGGACGCTCACCGTTGTTGATCATGACCTTCTTTGACAGGCAGTCTCTGATGTAGGTCTTGTTGAGGATGGCGTCGCCTTTGTATTTCTCGTTGGTGAGGATAGATTCAATCGTTCCTCTCTGCCATTGACCGATGCCGGAGGGAGTCGGAATCCCATCCGCATTAAGATCGTTGGCTATCGTGGCGAGGCTGTCACCGGCGAGGAATCTTTCGTAGATCCTTTTGACTACAGCTGCTTGTTCGGGATCGATCTCGGGTTTTCCATCCGAACCTCTGCGGTATCCAAGGAAGCGTTTGTAATGGAACGGTACGTTTCCTTCTTTTGCACTCTGTGACTTACCCCAGCGCACATTGGCGCTGATGTTTTCCGATTCGCTTTGAGCAATGGAGCCGTATATTGTGATATAGAACTCAGCTCCTGGCTGAATACTGTGGATTCCTTGTTCTTCGAAGTACACGTCCACATTGTGTTCTTTCAGCATCCGAGTGTGCTTTAAGCAGTCGAGGGTGTTTCGCGCGAATCGGGCTACCGATTTAGTGATAATCATATCGACTTTGCCTTGTTTGCAGTGGCGCATCAGCCTGTTGAAGTCATCACGCTTTTTGACGCTCGTGCCGGTGATGCCCTTGTCGGCGTAGATGCCGACCATCGTCCATCCGGATTCCCCGTTGATCTTATCGGTATAGGCTCTGCGCTGAACATCGTAGCTGTTGAGCTGATCCTCTTGCTTGGTTGATACTCGGCAGTAGGCGGCGACACGAAGTTGTTTATGGGCGTTCTTGACTTCCTCTTGTAAGTTTATTGTTGCGGGGATCGTATGTACCACTTTAGGTGGCATCACTTGTGTTGCTGCTTGCATGGTCAGTCTGCTCCTTTCGTATTTCTTGGTCATTGATCAGTATGATGCTGACGGAACCACTCTCTGCGAGCCTGATCCGTTTGACGATTTTATTGGTCAGTTCTGAATCGAAGCAGTCCAGGATGTCGTGCTGTTCAAGAGTGTTCTTCAGCTTGTGCTCGACGTATGCCTCATCTCCAACTTGCAAGTAGCCAAGGGAAGCCCGCTGATACAGCTTCTCTCGAAGAGCATCTTTGTCGAAGTCATAACCTTCAAGGACTCTCGCAATCTCGTTGTCAAGGCGTCGCTGCTCAATGGGGGCTTCCGCTTGACTGGGCTGTGCAGATTGGATTATTTCTGGATTTCGAATCACCCCATTCAGAATGTCGGTTATGTCTTTCATCAGCACAGAATCTTCTTTTTTGATTTGAATGTGGCATTGATTGCAAACCCACTTCTGTGTGCATTTGCACCTTGTGTCCTGCAGGCGATGCATCGGCTTTCCGCAGGCTGGGCAGACAACCGGGACTTTCAGCAGGTAAATTCCGGACTGCCGATCCGTGCTCGTCTGAGTGTTACGGGATGCCTTCCGGCTTCGCATTCTTTCAACCGTTGCTTCGTCGATGACCTGTGGATAGGTGACATTTCCAAGGTAGCGGTCATCATCCACAATCCGCATAATCCTGGCTTTGTTCCATGTGATAATGCCGGGTGCGAACTCCACCTTGTCTGATTCCAGACCGTTGGCGATCTGCAGAAGCGAGCGTCCGTCAAGGTATTCGGAGCAGATTCTTTGAAGTGTGTTCTGCTCGTCTGGATTGACGACGATCTTTCCATCTTCGTATCTGTATCCGAAGGGTATGTTTCTGTTTTTCATATTCTTTTTCACCGTCCTTTCATGCTATGGCTTCGGTCAGTTTAAGGCCGCCGATCAGATAGAAGGCAATTCCCGATTTGCTCATCACGACTGCCTTTTCAATGATCTGATGGAACAGATCCTCGTCGAAGGCTTCTGTCGGCTCATATTCATCGAGGATGCTCTGCAGTTCCTTAAGTTTATCAAGCTGCTCGTCACCTTCGTCCTCGGCGAGTTTCTTTTTCCGTTCAGAGCGCAGGGCGCTGATTCTATTGTTGATCTCGGAAGACTGTGCCGAGTAGTCAGAGCCATTAAGGATACCGCTTGTGTGCAGTCTTACGATGACGAGGTTCCTGGCAGCAAGGTCAGCAATTTCCTTGTCTATCTCTGCGATCTTCTCATGATTCTCGCTTGTTTTGCTCTGCATGACTTCGATGTCCCGAATCAGCGCACCAAGGATCGCATGGTGATGTTTCTTCAGCTTGAAGAGCATTTTGTTGAACGCTTCATGCACATCTGATTCGGCCATCCGTTGGCTGGAGCAGATCGTTGCGCCGGAAGCTCTGCCGGAGCACAGCCAGTAGGCTCTGCCTCTGACAATCTGTCTGCGGTATGATCTGCCGCAGTCTGGACAGCGAAGCATGCCGGTCAGAGGATAGCTGGTTTTCTTCCCACCCATGTTCTTCTGACGGGATTTTTGCAGTTCTTGTACTGCAGTATAGGTTTCTCTGCTGACAATGGCAGGATTGGCGTTCTCGACATAGTACTTCGGACGCTCTCCGCGATTCTTGACTTTCTTGAATGGGAGCGTATCCGTGGTGTACTTCTTTTGAAGCAGCGCATCGCCCATATACCGTTCATTATTCAGCATGTAGTCGATTCCGAAGGCGTACCATAGTTTTGTGCCGTGGCGCCTTGGGACGCTTTCCTCGTTCAGCTTGTTTGCAATAGCCTGCTTCCCGTAGCCTTGAAGGTACATGGAGAAGATCCTACGGACGACGACCGCTTCCGTTTCGTTGATGACCAGGTTACCGTCGATAAGGTCGAAGCCGTATGCCGGAGCACAGCAATTGAAGTCGCCGGACTCCATCCGCTTTTTATAACTCCAACGCATATTCCCCGATATAGACTCGCTCTCTTGCTGAGCGGCCATACCGGGGAATGTTACGATCATCTCACTATTCAGTTTATCGGTATCGATGCCCTGTTCTTCGAAGTAGACGCTGACGCCGATATCCTTGAGAAAGCGGATCGTTGCCAGAAGCTCTTGCGTGTTTCTTGCGAATCGGGACACCGATTTGACGATGATGCGGTCGATCAAGCCCTTCTTGCAGTCTCGAATCAACCGATGCAGATCGTCACGCTTGTCCATGCAGGTGCCGGTGATTCCCTCATCTGCATAGATATCAACCAGCCTGTATTGAGGATGTCTTCTTTCATAGTCCTTGTAGTATCTGATCTGTGCGGCGAAGGAGTGAAGCTGGTCTTCGCTGTCACTGGATACTCGGCAGTAGGCTGCCAGCCGGATGGTATCTTGTGCCGGTTTTTTCTCGGCTGTTATCTCGATAACGTTCATTGAGCTTTACTCCTTTCTGCGGGAATGCCCGCTGATTTGCCTTTCGGCAACACAAACAGATACCACAAGAGTTCGGAAACATCCAGCGAAAATCGGAAGCTTTTTTGATCAGACGCAATAAATCTTTGCGCCGTAATGATCCTCGCTGATTGCTACGATCTTGTTGTATTCATCTTCGGTGATCAGCTCCATGCCAAGAAGCATTCGGAGCAGGTTTACGCTGTATACGAAAGAGGCATTGTTGCTGTCGTTTTTCATTTCAACAATCCCTCCATAACTTTTATGCCAAGGCTGGTAATGATGGCGTGATCAACCTTGCCCATCATGTCTTTATTGAGCTTCCCGACGTAATCGTCAAGCCGACGCTTATCGATGGTTCGGATTTGCTCGAGGAGAGCGACAGATCCGCTGACCAGCCCTTCAACATTGACCCTGACGTGAGTCGGCATGCGCGAGTCGGGCTTTGTGCTTGTGATAGGCGCCACGATGGTGGTGGGGCTGTATTTGTTGCCTGTGTCATTCTGTAAGATGAGAACAGGGCGGAATCCATCCTGCTCACTCCCCACTACGGGAGAGAGGTCTGCATAGTAAATCTGACCTCTTTTGACTTTTTTCATTTTCGTTCCTCCGTGTTAAGTAAAAGGCCGCCGTCTGTCATTTCTGCAGGCGGCGGCCTGCATAGTATCAATCGTTATGATTCTTAACCGATATTTGTCCACGACGCCCTCGATTAACGGGAACGCACCTTCCGGCCGTGCATTCGGCCTCATGGGAATCTCACCCCTCCGAGGTTCTCTCCGAGGCGCCCTCCTTTGTTGCGACGGCTCATGGCTCTGCTGCCGCTTCTACGCTCGACTTTAGGACTGGACGCAAGTATCATTATTTCTTCTGCCTGTCTTGGCCTTCGTCACGGGTGCGCCGTGCCGTCTGAGTCCTGAAGTCTGCGGGACACCGGCTTTGATTGCCCGTCTGAGAGTTCGCTCATGTGGCTTGTCCGTTTCCGAACAGCAGAAGGAAGGTAAAAGGTGCGCTGTACTATTCGATTTTCAAGGTACAAGTGAGAGATTTCGCCCTCACCCTGTATTCCACACTTTTTTTGCGTTTGATAACCTGAAATATCAAAAAAACTTTTTCAGCTTCTCTAAAATCGTGTTTTTCCGTTTGTGAACAGCAACCTGAGAGATTCCCATTTTCTTTGCAAGCTGTCGTTCAGAGCATCTTTTCTTGGAAAAATACAGAGCATGTATCATCCTAAGTTCATCATCATTGAGTGTCTGCAATGCTCTGTGCAGGGCTTCAAGATCCATATCGTGGAGAGCCTGTTCTTCAACGGAAGAAGAGGAATCCGCAATCAGTTCCTCACCGGAGGCATAGTCGCTGTTCTTGTCATCCTCCATCGCATAGAGTGAGATGGTGATCAGTCCGGAACCCTCGATGCAATCAGAAACATACTGCTCATGGCGCTCGTCCCTGCGATGCCGTCGAATATGTGTTGACGGTACCTCAACGAATTCTTCCTCGCCGCCGTCCTCATGCGAGCTTGTACGCATAAAGCGTTTTTGCCGTCCTTCTTCGCTCTTGAGATACTCATAAGCCTGTTTGCCGGACAATTTCATAAAATGTTTGGAACCATCCTCGGATAAAATGTTGCCGTTTTCGTTTTCAATGTAGTAAATTGCCATTATTGTGATCTCCTTTGATTTTTTGAATTTTTGTGGTTTATCAAAAAATTGGAGATCAGGGATACTTGGCGCTGTAGCAAAGCCAGTTGTAAAGCATAAAAAATCCTTTCTCCGGCAAAGGAGAAAGGACTTTACCTATCCGTGCGAAGCGTTTTGGGTGCAAAAAAAGCGCCGTGAAGTCAAGACGGTGAATGAGATACATTCATCGTCTCAGCTCGCACGGCGCTTGGTAGCCAAGCCGTTACCGACTTTCTCCGCTTGCTCGAATAGAGTTATATATTCAATTTTCTCCTTTGCCTGTTACAGCAAAAGTTTATTTCCTGCGGAACCTGCGTCTGCAAAAGTACGCAAAGTTCAGAACAGAAATCCGCTTACATTTCTTGCATTTGAGTTTCAAATGCCCGGTACAATCGGAAAAAGCAATTCCGACCATATACCCGCAATAGGGGCAGCATAGTTCTCGCTCAACGAATTCATTTGCCTCCTGTTGAGAAAGCATCGCCCTATATTGAGCTTCCTCGGTTGTATATCGTGTCATCATCGTCTATCACCGCCTAACTGCAGCTCTTTGGTAATGTATTCCGAAATGTCATGATGCTTGAGCATCCCCAGCCGTTTCAGCCGGATGGTCAGTGCTGTGTAGGATACATTCAGCGAATCTGCCATCTTATTGAGAATGACCTTTTCTCTCGGATGGAACACTGCATCTCCGTACACGGGGATACGCCGCCCGCCATTGAATCGGCTCAGCTTGTCCCGCATCAAAAATCTTGGCATCAGCAGACCTGCCGAAAAAGTATTGGCCTGCCATTCACTGATATGATAAAGCTCTGCCAGTTCAGACGCTTCATATTCACGTTCAGCATCAAAGACACGATGAAAGCAGGCGTGATTCTTCGGAGTATCGGGGTTAATGCGGTTTGCAATGATATGACCTGCTTCATGACCGAGCACGAAGCGTCTGCGCTTTTCTTCCTCCGGGCGGAGCAGGAACCGTTCCAGCACCACCGTATTGGGCGGCAATACAATGGTGCCGACCATACTGTTTCTCCTGACGCGCAGCGGCGTTTTACCGTCGCCTGTGAAGCCGACCTTGTCGCGATCGTCCTCGGCAAAGGTTTCATATATGATCCGGCAGTGCAGGAAATCCATGACAAAGCCGTCTATATCTATGAAAGCAGGAATCGGAGCATCCTTGCCGATATATTGTCTGATCATGCCGTCGCAGAGCTCGTCCGCTTCCGCATATGACAGGTAATTATTCACTGTTGTTCTCCTTCCTCTGCGGTGTGCTATGCAAGGTCTTTGATTACTTTCTGAGCCACGCCCTGAATGTAGCAGTTCCTTACATAGATGTCTTTCATTCGTCTGTTTTCGGGATGAAGCCGGACACATTGCCGTTCCTCATCGTAAAAGAAGCGTTTCAGGGTGCTCTCACCGTCTACTAAAGCTACGATGATATCGCCTTCGTTTGCCGTGTTCTGCTTCTTGACCACGACAAGATCTCCCGGAGAGATACCTGCCTCTATCATGGATGTACCGGAAGCCCGCAGAATAAAATGCGGTTCTTTTCCGAACAGGGAATCCGGCAATGCCACATACGACTCAAAATTTTCTTCTTCATACTGCGGTTCTCCGCAGGAGACGGAGCCGACAATAGGAGAAAGTGTATACCCGGTATCTGCCTTGCTTGTTGTAGGCGTACCGATTACTGTTCCGTCGTATTTTATGTATCCTTTTTCGTTCATCTCTATGAGATACTTATATACCATGCTTTTGGCATGTCCGATTTCTTTGGCGATCTCGGAGATAGACGGAGCGCGGTTATATGAGAAAAAGAATTCCTCTATGCACTTTACGATCTCCTGCATGGTTTCCTTGCTTTTATATCTCATGGCACATTCCTCCGTTTTTGTCTTATAGAGAACTCTGCGTTCTCGATAATCTAATTATACGAATATTTTCTTCTTTTTCAATAGGGTTTCTGGAAATTGAAAAAAGGTGGGCGAAGTAGCGCCCACCTTTTCGGTAAAAAGTCAATATTTTATGCTTTTAGATGCCGAGAAGCAATCCAAGCATAATTTTCCATAGTAAATAGTATAACAGATAAAAGTGCCATTGTCATTACCATTTTTGTCCCATTTCTGTCTCATTTTCATCCCATTTTCGTCCCATCCGGCTTTCGCTGTGCTTCCGTGCATCCGTTAAGCGATTTCTACATACTTTTTGATAATATTATAATACACGGTTTGTTTTCCCGTGTCATCAGCAAAGAATTGCCTTTTTGTAGGCGAAAAATAGGTATCTTTTTTTCGCCCATTTTTCTCCATGCCTTTTGGAGAAAATTATGTGCAGTGCTTCAGCGCGTCCGTCAATCGCTTCTGATACTCCTTACTGATACTTTCCGGGGACAGAATCTGCATCTTGCCGCCGTATGTAAATACCCATGAATAGAAGGTCGGACTGATAGATACATCCACTTCCGCAAGGAAGTGCTGCTCATCGGCAGGCAATGTTTTGACGCTTTCGCCAAAGCGGTCAATAATTGCTTTCATGATAGCGTTATCGCAGCGGAGTGTTACATGGGTCGGTTCTCCGTCATACATCATGAACACCTGATTGCAGTACGCTTCAATATCGTAATCTTCCGGCCTTGGATGGTATGGGAACACGGCTTCCTCCGGCTTATACATGCGATCCACGCGGAATTTTACTACCTTGCCATGACTCTCTGACCAGCCGAAGACATAATAGCTGTCATTGTTCCAGACAAGGTCATAGGGAGAGAATTTATAGAGCTGCCCGTCATGCTTAAACACTTTTTCTTTTTGCGAGGTGTATTCGATATATTTGAACATCACAGGCTTTTCATGATTGATGGCTGCATGAAGGAGATCCACCGTGTAATATACGGCTTCGTTCTCTGTCTTTGCTTTGCCGTCCACATACAGACGGCGCTGAAGCTGCTCCGCTTCATAGGGGCTTGCAAGCTTTGATAGTTTGCCGATAAGCTCCTTGCTTTTGGCGGACGAGATAAATTTAGCCGCCTGTACCGCATCCACAATGGTCTTAAGCTCCGCAATTTGCAGTTCACGGGAACCGATGAAATACTGATTCTGACGGCTTTTATTACAGACCACATCAAAGCCGCAGTCCTGAAGCTGCACAAGATCCGAAGCAACGGTTTTTCTTGTTGCGTGGATGCCGTTGGCTTCCAAGTGAGCAATGATGTCCGTGATAATGGCGGGATGTTCCTCGTCCGTATGATCCAGAAGATATTTGAAGATATACAGCGGTCTGTTCTTATCCACATCAACTATCTCCATTCACATTATTTTATGCTGGAAATATCGTTTTCGAGTTGTTTTTCTTTCCATTCCGAGAAAGAATCGCAATTGAGTAATCCAGATGATTCCCAAAACTCGGTTTCAAAAGAAAGATTCCCCAAATTTATGGCTCTAATAACGCTATTTTTGAGTGCATTAAAATGGTTATAGACTATCTCTTTATTAATAAACTGTGTAAGATCTGCATGGTTGACAAACTCAATTGCTTTTATATTAATTAGTTTTTCTAAATCAGGGATTTTCTCCATTTCTTTTACAATTTCTAGCATTTCATAGTGTATTATCTGTCCTCCCATAAAAGAAAATATGTTTGAGACATAATTACATACATACTGTGCCCCTGAAATGTGTGTTAGTGTAAATACCATTATTTTTTTCCCAGTTAAATTTAAAACGTGATTCCACGAAGCCAGTCTGTCCATTAAGGATTTCATAATACCGGGAACATTGTATGCGTATACAGGAACCACAATTGTGATAATATCTGCCTTCAAAAACACTTCTTTGATGAATTTCATATCATCTATTTCGTCAAGCGGACAAAATCCATGACTAAAACAGCATCCACAACCTGAACAATACTCTATTTTTTTCTCCGCCAAATTTAAAACACCAAGTTCAATGATATTATATTTTTTACAGATATAATCAGATATTTTTCTCGAGAGACTAAGAGTAGTCGTGCTCTTAAGATTTTTAGTGCAGGAAACGGTGAGTACATATTTCATAATTATGACCATACCTTTCCGCTGCGCTACAAGGCACAAAAAGGCATGAAACCCGGTGTCTCTAACGCAGCTATCAAAAAATCTGTTAAACTGTATTTGAGGAAGCAGGCACACTACAGAGCACATGGAGGTGAGTAGGCTCAACCTTGTGTTGAACTGAATAATTATGTGTGTCGGACGCTCTTTCAAGCACAAATGTGTAGTGCTTTGAACCCTGTAAGCCGTATTTATCCTTCAGCGTCAAGTTTATTTGGTGACGGCTCCTAATCCTACATAACTACATCTTCAAATCATTTTTTGACCACCGAGAGATGGCCTGGTGTTTTGCGTCCTTTTTCGGTATGGTACTTAAATTACAATGTTTCAATCTTATTTCCTCATAATGCCCTAAAGCATGGCATGTTTATTTATTTCACTCCTAATACTTATCTGTGCATGATTTGTACATAGTATAATACACACCCTTCTTCCTTAAAAGATCATCATGCTTTCCATCTTCAACAATGCTTCCTTTGTCCATTACAATAATTCTATTTATATATTTTCCAATTTTAATTAGACTATGTGATGAAACTATTCCAATCTTCCCCTTTATAATCTTGCAATAATTTTCTAGAATAAGGTCTTCTGACCTTGGATCCAAAGCGGAACTTGGCTCATCAAACATATACAACTCAGCATCTTTAAAAAAAGCTCTTCCTAAAGCGATACGTTGCCATTCACCTCCGGAAAGTTGGGTGCCGTCATCAAACCATGTACCAAGCATACTATCCAACTCAAATATTTTTGTATTGGCCGCATCAAATCCAGCATCTAATAAAGCAGTCGTTATTTTTGAATCATTAGAGGCCGCAGCCATATCACTACATGCAATATTTTCTCGTATGGTGTCCTCATATTTCATAAAATCTTGAAATACACAACTGATATGTGCATAAAAGGTTTCCTTATCTATTTCTCTTAACTCGATCCCATTGATTAGTATAGAGCCAGAGTAGTCACTATAAAATCCAAGCAGTAGCTTTAGAATTGTAGATTTTCCAGAACCATTTGTACCAACTAAAGCAACAGTTTCTCCCGCTGTAATGCAAAAAGAAATGTCACGCAATGTATAATCATCGTTATTTTTATATTTAAAGGATACATTTTTAAATTGTACAGAGTCGATATGATCAATTATATGCGTACCATTTTTTTCTGGCTTTATTTCTAGAAACTCATAATAATTACTTACATCCAAAGCATCCTTTAGCATTTTTTCTACGGTCGAAAAGCAGAAGAATGATTTCTCATACTTCTGCTTGAGCGGAAAATAGTTCATAATATATTGAATTGATAGCAACATGAAGAAATCGTCTTTGCTACATCGTTTCAGAATGATTCACAGTAACATGGCAACCACAAGAATTTGCAGAAGTACAGTTGTCGGAACAATTATCTGAACAGGCTGAGGAAACACAGTCACCTGTACATCCTGTTAGGACACTTCCAATGATAAGGCTAGAAACTGCCCAAGTCACTTCTGCGCTGGTACTTTGAGGCTGATTCCCACCGGGAATCCCGTTACCTGATGTTACAAGATCGAGATCGAATTCATCAGAAAAAGGCATTCAAACACCTCCTCTCTTACTTATATTCAGTATTTGCTGTCCTCATCTGCTATCAATTCAAATACATCTTCAACCGAAACACCAAACAAGGCCGCAATTTCCATCCCTAAGACTAAAGAAGGATTATACTTCCCGTTTTCAAGGTTTACAATAGTTTCTCTTCTTACATTTACTCTTTCCGACAGTTCTTTTTGCGTGAGGTTATTCTTTTCTCGATAAAATTTGATTTTTGTAACAATTTTCGCTGACACAGATTATATGCCTTTCTTGCTATAATAGAATATAAATAGCACCCTAATGGTCGATACCAATAATAAGAGCCCAGATACAATAGCTGTTAACACTTCAGTAGAAATGGTAAAATGGCTATAATAATTCTTTACATTTAACAAGCAAATCATTAACATTAATCCGACTTGAGTAATTATATCAGATGCAGAATTTGCCTTAGCATACAGCTTATGGACCATTTCATCTTCGGGTTCCAACGGTATAATGATTGAGTAGATACAAAGAATAACGAAAATAATGTTTGCAACTGTTACTACTGTATGGTTTATTTCATCTTGTAGTGGGATCTGTATACATTGTAGTATACTTAGCCCAAATAAGTATCCACAAACCAAGAAGCGGATTAGTAATTTGGAGTAAATGCTCCTGCTCCGAATACTTTTATTTGCAGTCGATTCTTTTCGCATTATAAGCCCTCCATCAATGCAATTATTACGAGACGCCGTACTCTGATATTCTCTCTGTCAACAGTGTGATATATTTCGCACTTTCAATGTATCAGAAATAGATTTCCTTGTCAAGTATATTTACCTAACTTAATAGAAAACTTTTTGTCTGTTTCTCTCGTTCTTCTTTTCTGCAGTAGTATATTTTCAGGTGGGAGGTTCACTTCACCTTTCATCATGACAGGTACCACCTGTCACCAAGCAGGCGCAGAAGCCCCTTGGCGGCAGATGGTTATTTTTTATCTCCGCTGTATTTTATAAAGCAGGCTGCTCTTGCCGCCTTTGGTTCTGTACCTCTGCTCGGTTTCAAGCAGTCCCGCTTTCCGCAGATCCCGCAATGCTCTCCGTACCGTTGACTGCGACAGTTTCAGTTCCGCAGCAATGGTCGGTATCGCAGGCCAGCATTCTCCGTTCTTATTCGCTCTGTCAGACAGATAGGTGTAGACGGAAACCGCGCGATGCGGAATGTCTTCGCGGTACAGAAAATCAAGCCTGCCCATCGGACTTCACCTCACTTACGGCCTCGCGGATACTCCTGTCGCGTCGTTCCGGTTTCAGGCCGCCGCCGCTCTTACTCTTGTCCTTGGAGGAATCGCCCTGCGGAGGCGTTTTCTGCGGCTCATGGCGCTGCGCTTCTGCCTGATCCTGCCCGCCGCTTGCAGAAGCTTTGTCCGCTTCCTGAAGCTCGGCATATTCTTGCGGATGGTATTTTTTCATAATGCCGTCTTGGATTCCCTTCTTCTCCGCGTATTCCACCTTACGGTTTCCGTGCTCTGCCACACTGTACGGATGCTTCTCGTCAAACTCAATGCCCCATTTGAAGAAGAGTTTCAAGTGTACCCGCATCGGATGGACGCCGGTTTTCATGACAACAAAATCACCCTTCGGCAGGGATTTCAGCTCGTCGGGTGTCAACAGAGGACGCTCAATCATCTGCAGGCTTTGGGAGGGATCGTTCTTAGATCTGCTGACAGATCCGGTCATTACCGTGCGGCTGCCGAGTGCTTTGGACAGGGTTTCCGCAGAGCTGCTGTTGGGCGCGAAGCCGCCGAACAAGGTGATCTGCGTGTTGTCTACAATGATTTCGGAGCCTTCCTTTCCGTAGTTCTTATCAAGCTGTGAGAAGGACTGTATGATTGGCACAATCTGCAGACGGCGGGAACGGGATGCGGAGAACATCATTTCCGCAGATTCGATCTTTGGCAAGGTGCCAAACTCGTCACAGTAGAATACACAGCGGTTCTTCAGCTTGCCTCCGTTCTCATCAGCCACCGCAAGGATCTCGCGGTATAGCTGCTGTATGATCAGCGAGATCATGAAGAATGTGTTGGGATTTTCCTCCGGCATGATGATAAAGATAGCGGATTTCTCATTGCAGAAGGATTCCGCATCAATCTCCGTATCAAAACACAAAAGCTGTTCCAGTTCCGAGTCAAGAAATGAATTCAGACGGGACAGCGCTGTGGACATGACGGACGCCATAGACTGCTCGGCAGTATTCAGCGCTGCTCCGGCGAACCATTTCGCCTTGTGATCGTTGGGCAGCAGCTCCATGAGCTGCTGAAACTGATTCTTTCCTTTCTTGTTGGACGGCGCAAGAAGCTCCTGAATGATCTTGAATACCGATACGATGTGACGCTTCTGCGGCTCACAGAACTCTGCCACAAGCAGAATCGTTGCTGTGAGCAAGCCCTCGGCTGCATCGTAGAAGTAGGCGTTCTGACCAAAGGATGCCGCATCCATGCCGGAGAGGATAATGGTCTTTGAGATGATTTTTGCGTACTTTTCTGCCTTTGCCTTATAGACCAATACATCGGGATGCGCCTTGTAGAGATCCATATATTTGTTGACGAGGTGCAGAAGGTTATTTCCGTTGGAGCGCGTCGGGTTACGCAGGTCAATGACAGATACCTTGTAGCCGTACTGCTTTGCAATGTTGCCGTAATTGCGCATGACGTCACCTTTGGTATCGGTGGAGAGGAAGGACATGCCGGAGGCGCAGGCGTACTCAATACAGGGATAGAGCCAGAAGGCTGTCTTGCCGACACCTGCGGCACCAATCATAAGGACATGAACATCTCCTGTATCAACAAGTGCCGTTGTGTTGCCCATACAGCCCACCACAATGCCCTGCGGCAGAGGATTGCCGTTTTCATCGGTGGGTGTTTTATGATCCTTTGCCTGTTCTCTCCATCGTTTCGGTGTAAACGGAACGTGCTGATAGGTCTTTCGGATTTCCGTTTTTGTTGCCCATCGTGCCGTACCGTGTTGACCGTCACCAACTGTTTTGGACTTGATGCCGTTCAGGTTATACACATAGGCAAGCAGTGTAATGCCGCCCAGCACACAGAACATAACGGCTCCGACAATAATCAGAGTTGTAATACCCGGCATTCGTCCTCTACCTCACTTTCTTCGGGAAATAACAGATCCTCGTTCCAATCCTTATGAATCGGTACGAGGATTTCTGTTTGGATACCCTGTGTAAACAGTTTATCCGCGATTCGTTTGTCGGCTTTCCATCCTGCCTCATCATTGTCGAGGCAAAGACAAACCGTTTTTATATTGGAATCGTCCTGCAGCATTTGGAGCATAACACGGTCGCTGACTCCGCAGCAGGCGGCATAGCTGTGCTTCTGCCAACCATCTTTATGCATGGAGATATACGACAGCATATCTATGGGAGCCTCAAACAGATAGAGCTTGTCGCTTGATCCGGTCCAGTGAAAGCTGTATTCGGGTCTGCTTCCGGGTACATTTCCTTTGAATGTTGACTCACTGCCGGTTCCTCGCAGGTTGGCATGTGCGGCATTCCCTTGGGCATCGTATCCCACGAAGACCGCATTGTGATACTCCGCGGATTCATAGATCATTCCTTTATGCGCAAAAGCATAGAGCACATCCCGATCAACACCTCGGTGGTGCATGAGGTATGCATAGACTCTGCGCATATTATCGTTCTTCTCCGGCAGCACAAAAGGTTCTGCCGTTTTCTTTTCGATAGGCGGCGAGACGGTCAGAACACCGGACGCGCCGCCCAGCAGATATACCATCGCTTCGGGATAGGATTTGTTATAGAAACGGCGGACGAAGTCAACGGCATCGCCGCCTTTCTGTTCGTACTGATGAAACCAGAGGTTTCCGCGAATAGTGACCTTCTGTGAGCCGTCCCGCCATTCGTATTCGGAGCCGGAGCGTTTCAGTGCTTCTCCCTGACTCCGCAGCAGATCGGCAAGGTCTGTCCTTCGCGCCTGTTCTTTCTGCTCATCGGTAAAATGAATATATTTTGTGGGCATAGTATTCTCCTTATCCTTGTTTCAGACCATGTGCCTGTTTCTTTTCATCGATCTTCCTGCGCAGCTTTCGGTCTATCGTCGCGCCTTTTCCTCTCCGCTCATCTTCCAGACGATTCTGAATAATCCGGCTGATATGATGGAGGAGACGGATCGCTCCCATAGCCGCACTCCAATTTCGGTTTGCGTGTATGCTGTGCAGGAGCTGTGCGGCATAGACATTTCCGTGTTCGGAGGCAGATGTCAGATAGGCAATGGCTTTGTCATAATCTCTTTCGACCTCCCGACCATATAAATAGATTTTTCCAAGCATATATTCCGCATAATCATTTCCGCTCTCCGCTGCAATCTTGAAATTGCGGATCGCTTTAAGAATATCCTTCACCGCATCCTCGGTGAGCCGTATCTTTCCTGCAAGGTATGCCGCAAAGGGATTTCCCTTAACCGACGCCTTTTCCAGATAGTCAAGTGCTGTCTGTATATCCTGCGGCAGAAGCTCCCCACGGTACAGCAGCTTGCCGAATACATATTCTGCGGTAGCAAAGCCGCGATCTGCTGAGAATTTGAGCAGCCGCAAGGCTTCCGGGATATCCTGTGTCAAGGGCTTTCCGTCGAGTAATGCTTTGCCGAGCGTATAGGCGGCATACTTGCTGCCTTGCTCCATCGACCTGCGGAGCAGATCTTCGGCACGAGGCAGATCCTGCTCCACATCTATGCCTTTGAGTAAGGTTTTGCCCAGCAGATATTCAGCAAAGGGATTACGCTCGACTGCGGATTCCTCTAACCATCGCAGAGCATAGTCAATGTTTTTTGGTACATCTTCACCCCGCAGGAACATCTTGCCAAGCCGATACTTTGCCACACCGCAGCCCATGTTGGCGCAGTCGATCAGCAGCTCCACGGCTTTGTTGGGATCATAGTTTTCACTGTCTCTGTCCAGCAGTTCCTTTGCCATATGATATTTCCCCCACATTGTAGGGGAATCATTTCCCTTTGAAGGAGCATACTCCTGATCCGCTTCCTCGGCAGACGGGTCGGTATCTGCCATCACAGAATCATCAATATCCTCCGCGATGTCTGTTCGGAGCGAAATGTTCAGTGCTTCCTGAATGACTGCGTTGCGGACGGATTTGAATTCTTTGTTTTGTGACAGCGGAACACGCTGCGGAAGCTCATCTGTATAGGTGCGGATGACTTCCTCTCGCTGCCGATACCACAGATCATACAGCTCGGCAATGCGGCTGTCTGCGGCGAGTTCATCCACAATAGAATCCACCATGTCCTTCACATCCGCTTTCAGATATCCGTAAACCTTTTTGCCGGATGCTTTGGACAGCGCATCGGCAAGGAATGACAGCTTGTTTTCCAGCACGGGATTGTCATAGACACCTGCATTGATCTTTGAGACGATCTCCGCAATCAGTTCCCGGCTGTGCTGCCGCAAGGTATCCCGATGTGCCGTCTGCTTTTCATATACGGACAACAGATCCTGCGCAAAGATTTCTTTGGCAAGGGAGGAGCGAAGCTGCTCCACGCCCTTCTGTGAGAGATATCCTTGCTTCGGGTTTTCCGAATACACCATGAGATGCACATGCGGATGGTGTCCTTCGTTGTGGAATGCCGCAAACCATTTCAGTTCATTCATGGGAATATGAAACTGATCCGAGAACTCCTGTGTCTGTGTACGAAGCATATCTCTCCATCTTGCACCCGTATTGAAACCGAGACGCTCGGCATCTTCACGGCGGAGTGATACGATTGCCGTCCATACATTTCCTTCATGGAGATTCAGTTCCTCAGATACTTTGCCAAGCTGCACCTGTACACCGTCGTCCGTAAAGAGACCGTGAGAGCCGAAGCGCTCGGCACGAGGGCGAGTGGCAATATAGTCCGCGTAGGTTTTGGAGGACATCATTTCATCTGTGTTGTCCTCAACAGCGCGGTGAATGAATTCGGAAGCGTTACCCATGTTCGGCTTTTGAAGGTAGTCATCGTATTCGATCATGTCCACGCTCTGAGGAAAGTCCCGCAGGATTTTTTCGATTGCTTTCTTCTGTCGTTCAGTTGCAGGCGCGAGCTTCTGTGTATCATCTATTTTTTCTACGCCTTCGCGGGTAGCGATATACTTTGCATAGCCGCCTGCACCTTTCCGGGCAGACGACTTCAGATATTTGAATTTCGTAACGAGCCCTGCCATGCATCATCATTCCTTTTGCCACTCGACAGCATCTTTCAGAGAGAAGGAACCGTTCAGCCGCTTGACCTCCTGCACACATTCTCCGCGCAGTCGTTCCAATGATTCGGGATCGACATCGTGGAAGGCGGCAAACAAATTTTGAAGCATGGCGATCTCCACGGACAGCTTGAAGAGCATGCGACTCTGACGGTTGTCGCTCTCTGCGGCAATGCTTCGCATATTGGAGAGCATCGCATTGGGAAGATACGAGGTGTCATCTGACGCATTGACATACCCGGTGTAATACTGAATTGCTCGTTCTATGAATTCCGATTGACTTTTGCATTTATCTCTTCTGTAGTTGTTTTTTACGAGTTCGAGCGTACTCGGATATGCCCACAGAAGAAACTTTCGTTTTCCTTTTGGATTTGCCATACTGTATGACCTTCTTTCTTTATGCCCGCAACCGCCTGTATAACGGCTGTAAACACGGCGTTTTGGGAGGCTGCAACCTACAATTTTCACTCATGGCTGTTCCGCAACCCAGCCTGTAAAACAGGGCCTCAAAAGCGCAAAAACCCTTGTGCGGTCGGCATTGCCGTCCGCTGTGACCGAGAGGTGGGTGCAATCGCAACCCACCTCTCTTTCTCCTGCTTGATTTTCGACCCTGTCGAAAATCCTCCGAATGGGCGTCATCGCCGGTCTGAACGTCTGCCCGAAACCGCCTCAAATTCGGTTTGAACTCTCGCAGTGGGTTGCTGGCCGTCCTGCGCCAAAAAAGCCCACACAGGGGCTTCACGGCGCCCACGGTGTGCTTACATCTGCAGGTCGGGGCTCTCGTCTTCGCCCTCATCAAATGTGATCTCTTTGCCTTCGAGAGCGGTAGCAAAGATTTCGTGCCTGGCGTCCAGGGATAGACCTTCTTTGCGCTCCGCTTTGTACATGGCCGTTGACACATCCTTGAGGTTGTACGTCCACCAAGCATTGTCGCTGCTCTCACGGACGCTGACGGTGTCGCGGTCAAAGTCAAACTCAACGAGCGCAGTGATTCTCGGATCATTCGGCATGGCGTTGCACAGAACGGAGAACGTCATATCGTTGATCGTCTGGCATCCGCTGAAGTTTGACTGCGCAATACTGTCCAGCGTATACTTTCCGATCTCGTCCTTCAGCGTAGAGCGATACAGATTTGCGATGCTGTAGAAGTTGTTGCGCAGTTCCGAGGTGAAGAAAAAGTCGTCATCTCCTTCATGGAGATGAACGACAGCAAAGCGACGGGATGCTTCCCGCGTAGCAGCTTCACGTTCTCTCTCCAACTCGATCTTCGCTTCCACCTCCATGCGCTCATGCTCGGGAACAGTCTGTTCATAGAAACGGTCGAGCAGATTCTGAAGCTCGTGCTCGACGCTGCTGCCGTTCTTCAGCAGATAACTTTCCAGCTTTGCAAGCCGGTGTTCGTTGAAATATAAGACGAGTTCTTCGTCAGTCATGATCGGTCACCTCCACAGTAGATTTCGGCTCCGCTTTCTGCCTCCGCACTTTCGGAGCGGGAGGCTCCGCATTGCCGGAGCGAAGGTTCAAGAATTCACGAACGCCTGTGGGGACGTTCTTGGCGTAGAGCGTATCCAGCGATTTGGTCAGTTCTTCCTCAACCTGCATTCCTTTTTGTTCAAGGTACAGTCTGAGTGTGGAGAGTTTTTCCTCGTCATAGGACACGCTGACAGAGATTTTCTTCATAGGATTCAACTCCTTACATGGTCATTCCGAATCCCGTATCGACATAGGCAAGGCTGGCGTCGTTGAGAACGGTGAGGCCGTTGTTGTAGTCCTCAACCATCTTCTCGGCTTCGGTCTGCCTGTGCGTTGCGTCATACCATCGGGATTCCATTTCATCAATGGTTTTGTCAACGCTCTCGGGATGGACATGGCAGGAATAGTAACCGGCCGCATCCAGGAACTGATCGCGGCCGTGCTTCTTATAGATTCCGTACACCGATTTCATTTTTCCGTGTGCCACAGTTCATCACCTCACATCGTCATCCCTTGAAAGGGTTCTTCTTCAAAATCGTCTTCTTCGACAGTGTCAACCTCACTCTCGACGAGCTCATTCTGGAAGAGCTGCCGTGCCATCGGGATATATGCGGTGTAGCGGGCATAGTCGTAACCCTGCGGATCGACAAGGATGCCGTCATCGACGCCGTCGCCGAGCACCAGCATACACGGGATGGCATGGAACTCGTCTGTCTTCAGATCCGGCAGATGCTCCTTGATGAAGTCGTGATCTGCCAGAGGATTGAATTGGAAGTCATAGAACTCCGCATTGGAGAGCTCCACGATGCAGGCGACGTCGCAGCGCACGGGCTGGATTTCCTCTTGCTTGCTTCGGAGCTGCGCTTTGATCAGCATAGGCACCTCCGTCACATAGAAAGCACCTGCGTCTGATCATCTTCCGTGAGATCCTCCGCAGGTGCTTCGTCGTGCTCGTCGTAGATATTACAGCCCATGAGCGAGACGAGGTTCAGAGCTCCGGCGATACCGCCCTGCTGACAGTTAGGGCAGTGTTCCAGATGATAGGTCATCTCGATGGCGTCCTCGGTCATGATCAGCTCATTGATTTCTTCTCTCTGCCGTAATTCTTCTTCGAGCAGTTTGCCGTTTTCATTGGCGTCGGTGATTTCCTCGCCGAAGTGATAGTACAGCTCGTCGTAGGAGACAGACCATCGTCCGTCTGTCGTATGCTCTGTGCCTTCGCGCACGGCATAGTCGGCGAGCCTTTTCAGTTTGTTTTTGTCCATAGGCAGCTCCTTTCTACATAGAGAAAGATGGAGCTTCATCCTCATTGGAGAACTCCGGTTCCATCTCATAGCATTGCTCTGCATCACCACGGTCTTGCAGCGACCACAGTAGATGGCTCATCTCGTCATCCACAATGAGCGAGTTGATACCGTTTCTGCTGATCCACTCATCGCTGACTACTTCCAGCGGATCATAGAAGCGAAGCAAGTATTCCGCATCTTCCTCCGACACGGCAGAAGGAAGCTCTTTTGCCATGCGGGTTACCGCTTCGAGTTCCTCGCAGCGTTCAATCAATTCAGCGGGCGACATCCGCAGCCAGCGTTCCTTGTATTCCGCGAAGTTTGCGTTGATTCTCTGCTTGAGACGAGTCCGGGTAGATTCCTCGGGGAAGAATCCGTCGAGGCTCTCGATGCTGTGGTCATGGAGCTCGTCTTTGGTCATCCCGAAGTGGCCGTGCAAGGTTAGAAAGAGATCCTCATCGTTGGGGATGTGCTCACAGATCCATGCAATCATCTGATCATAGAGCTCGTCTTTTCGTTCTTGTGTCATAGGCTTTCACCTCCGTATTGATTTAGGCGGAGCCGATACGGTCAGATCACTGACCGTATCGGCTGTAGTAGACGCTGCCGTTGGCAGCTCGCTGTGCTTGCACGGCTTCACTTTGATCCAGCGGTGCTTCGAAGTTGAATAGCACATAGTCGGAAGCCTCACGAACCGATTTCGCATTTTTCAGCACAGACAGCACGTCTGGAAATTTCGTTTCCAGCTCGTCGCAAAGGAACGCCAACTGCATATCCAGATCCGCAATGGAACAGCCTCGTGCATTGGCAAATGCGAGGAGCGGCGTTTTCCGATCCTCAACAGTCCACTGTGCCAAGCCATAGCCTGCACTGTCGGAAGTGAAGTTGGTGTAACTGCCGCTGTCAACAGCCTGCGTATAGGAGGCGTCGGAATACCCGAGGGATTCCTCATAGCTGTTTTGCAAGTTGTTTGGCATCAAGCCGCTCTCTGCATAGAGATTGCCCATCAGTCCGGCAACACCATAGGGATTTCCAATCTTGGCGTAGAGAACCTCCCAAATGTGAGCTTCGTCTGGAGCCTCCGTGATGTCGCTGTCGTAGTAGGTGATATACGGAATCTTCAGCCAGTGCGTCCATCCGCTGTTTTCGATTGGCGTCTGGATCACGCCGACCTTCGTTCCGCTGGCATGGATGACTTGTCCGTTACCGATATAGATTCCTATATGCCCTTCGTGCCAAACCGCAAGCCCAGGGATTTCCGGGATCGTATCGATGGTTCCGCTTTCCTCGGCGTTTGCATACATGGTGTCAGCACCAATATCCGGCATGCCGTTTGTGCCGTACTCGATCTTGCCAGTCTCGGGATCGAACCAGCCGTAGCCTTTGATCAATCCGACGCAGTCTGCTGTGCGGCCGCCGATCCAGTGTTCTTCGATGAAGTCTGCATAGCCGCCGACCTCGTCGGGATACTGCTCGGCTTTCGCCTTATACAAGCTCCGCGTCAAGACCTGTCCGTAGGTTCCCCATACGTAGCCCCAGCCTCTGGAGTGGGCGTTCTTTGCCCACTGCACGAGATCCAAATTGTTTTTGGTGCTCGGATCGATATATCCCGCCGTCGAGATATACACGGCGCGGATCGCGCTCATCACCTTCGTGAACTCATCGACAGAGAGGTTAGTGCCGAAGGCTGAGTTCACGGCAGAGATCAACTGCGCGTCTGTCTGCCCTTCTGCGAAACATCCGACCAACTTGTCCACGAACCCCGCTTCCTCAGAAAAGTCAGAAAGCGCAAGCACATAAAGCACTTGCGCCTCCTTGACTCGCTGCTTATCAAAGCCAGCCTCGGTCATCTTGTCTTCAATCTCGTACATGAGATCTTCCACTCTCTGCAGCCTTGCTTGTTCTTCCGCTGACATATTCTGTACAACGAGTGTCTGCAGGCGGTTTGTATCGATGTTGATGCCGCCGTTAAAGAGAGCGATGATTGCGGCAAAGGGCATCACGATAATTACGATAATGCCGAGGACAATCCCAAGGAAGGTTTTTCGCAGTTTCTTGTCGGTCAGTATGGCGACGGCAATCTTCTTGAGTGCCGCCGCTACTGTTGCGCTCATTACCGACCTCCGGCTTTGCCAAACAGGGCAGCTTTATAGTCGGGAGCGATTACCTGCAGAAGATATCGCTCGTTGCCGCACCTAAACAGGCAGGTACCTCTCTCGGGATATTTGATGAGCTCGAACTCAGACGGTTCAACCTGCAAGGCGTCCATATACTCCTTTGGGTTGATCTGTCCGGCGTTGAACAGGAACTGATGCGTGGGGATGCTGAACAGGGGCTTTGTGAATTCTCGGATCGAGGGAATCAAAAAATCCTCGATGTTCTGGCTTGCCAGAATGATCGAGGAGTCTTTCTTTCGGACACGCTTCATTGCGTTTCGGATATATTCGATTGCCGTCATGTTGGTAAGGAACAGGTACAGCTCATCGATGCTCGCCGCCGTCTTGCCCTGTCCGAGAAGCTGATTGCTCATGAAGGACAGGATGTTAAACAGCATGGCGTCCTTGAGCCGCTTGTTGGTGTCCATCAAGCCCTTCACGCCGAAGACGAGGAAGTGGCTGTCCGTGATGTTGGTGTGTCCGTTGAAATACTTGGACTCGGCGCCGACGCACATGGAATGGATTCCGAGGCATACGTCCTGCAGAGTGTCCTCCGTGTAGAGGTACTTCCGCTGCTTGTCGTAGCTGTAGAATTCTTCTTCGCACAGTTTGTAGAAGTCCTCCATGATCGGGAAATCCGTGGGCTTCTTCGTGCTGTAGTCAGTGGCGTCGGTGATGCCGAAGCGGGCGTACAGCTTGGAGAGCAGAATCTCAATGGTGTCGATCTGCGTGTCAGAGAAGTCCTTGTAGCTGCGGAAGAAGTCCTTGAGGAAGGCGATGAGCTGGGACAGTCTCGTGACCTTCTTGAAGGCTTCCGGCGTGGTGGCGTCGATATCCTCAACGCTGTCCGTCCATGCCTTCGGCTCGAGGGGATTGATCGTGTACTCGCCGCTCATGAAGTCGATATAGCAGCCGCCCAGAGCATTGCAGAGTTCCTCATACTCGGACTCAGGGTCCAGACAGATGATCGCCTTGCCCGACTCTCTGATGTTGGTCAAGATCAGCTTGAGCAGATAGCTCTTGCCCTGGCCGCTGTTGCCGAGGATCAAGACGTTGCTTGTGGTCTTATCCTCGGCGCGGCGGTCAAAGTCCACGAGGATATTCGTGCCGTACTTGTCCCGCCCGATATACAGTCCCTGTGGGTCGGTCTTGCCCGAGAAGTTGAACGGGTAGAGGTTTGCCACGCTGGATGCGGGAAGGACTCGTTCATACTGCGCACCGAACTGATTGTATCCGGTCGGGATTACGGACAGGAATCCTTCTTTCTGCCGTAAGGTCAGCCTGTCGACAGAGATCTTGGATCTCGTCAGCTCCATCGCAATGTCGCTTTGAAGTTCCTTGAGGGCATCCATGCTCCTTGCCTTCAGTTCAATGAACACGCTGCAGTGCAGAAGCGGTTCCTTGTTTTTACGAAGGTTGGCCAGGAGCTCGATTACGTCCTGCAGATTGCCTTCGGCTTCGATGGTGTCGTTGACGTCGTTGCCGCCGCTCTTGAGCTTGTTTCGGCGGGTGGCGTTCTGAATGATCTTTCTCTGCTCCATGCTTTCCACCAGGCGGTGATAGATGCGAAGCGTCACGCCGCTGCGGTCAGCGAGCTGGGACAGGATGGCCTGTTCCTCAGTGGAGGGTGGATATTCTCGGATAACCCACACTGATCGGTAACTGTCGCCAACAACATAGTGGTCGGACAAGAATTTCACGGAGCCGGGCAAAATCATATCGAAGAAGTCCTTCGTCCGAATTTCCTCCATCTGTGCCGGCGTCAGCACTTTCGGTTTTCCAAACATTTGCTTTTTCCTCCTTTGCAATGATGATGAGACGGCTGCTCCTGGTGCTGCCGTAGCAGGTAGACAGCGTCAGCAGGCGGTCGCCGTATTCTGGGGCGTCCCCATTGGTGTAATAGGCGTTTTGAATGATTCTTTGGACAGCCTCATTGAAAGCATCTTCAGACTCTGCATCGATGAAGCTGTACCATGAGTCGAGCTTATCTACACAGGCAACCGCAAAGATGATGAACTCGTGCGCACCGTCCTCCGTTTCCAGCAAGATCGTCGGATTGGAGGCGAGGCGTCCATCATTCAGATATTCTCTGAGAGAAGAGAACATGGTTCCATTGCGCATGTTGTGACCGAAGATGATGAGGTTGTCGCTTTCGAGCGTACAGCGATAGTCCAAGAATGGAACGCCCGAGTCGCTGTACTGCTGATAGAAGTTCATGCGCAGGTACTTCTGCGGCCATTCCGGGTTGTGCATCACGGGATAGTCCACAGCGGTGTTGTCGATGGTGATCCAGCCGATGCAGTCGCTGTTCTGACTAATCAGAAGCGGAATGCCGTGGCGCGGCGTGAGAACAGGATTTTCCTGTTCCTCCTGCGTATCTAAATCCGTATCCGAATTCTCCGCATCGCCGTCTGTATCCGGCTCCGCGGTTTCTTTCGGCTCGTCAGGCTCCTTGATCTCTGCCAGCTCCGAGAGCTCGGCAAAGGCGTCGATATCTTTCTGGCGGCTGCTATACTCCTGCCAGATCTGAACTCCGCAGAAGGCCACGACCGCCGACAGCAGAAAGGCAAAAATCGCATAGAGATGCTTGGGATTAAGCTTCGTCTTCTTCATCATCGTCCACCTCATAGAACTGCTCGCCATCGATGTCCGGCATCTGTTCTCCGTTCATGCTCGCCTCGAAATAAAGGGCGAGGAACCGCTTGATGTCTGCCTTACGCATTCTTCTCACCTCAAAGCCCTGTTCGGAGATGATCTTCTCCACACGGTTGGCTGTATCGAAGACCTGCTTGTCCTTTGAAGCCTTGATTCGGGCGGTAAAGAGGAACTGTCTGGCAGTAGCCATCTCCACCTGCACATTGTCGAGAAACTCGATGTCCTTCTTGATGAGCTTCCGAACTTTCGGGTTCTGCTCATATTCAAGACGCTCGTGGAGATAGGCTTTGTTGTCATCAAAGCATTCGGACGAGTCGGTGCAGGTGATCTCAATATCGGGGATCGACGAAAGCACCATCATCAGATGGCGGATCTTGATCTCGATGTTGACGTAGGACAGCACCGAGATATTGGTCGGGCTGACCAGATAAAACAGAAGCTCGCCCTTCTGCGTCATAAGGCCGTATTTCGTGAAGGTCTTCACGCCGATGAAGTCCTGCACCGAGCGGCCTTTTCTTTTTTTCTGCTGTTTTACGTGTTTCGCCTGCTTGGGCGGTTTCTTCTGCTTGGGCAGCTTTTCTTTCTTGGGCATGCTGTTCACCTCCATTCGTAGTACTGCTGTGTGGTGATAAAATAACGACCCGCATATCGGATGAAATCGAGGATCGTCGTATCATCCATGCGGATCGTCAGAAAGCCATAGCAAAGAGTGGCGGCTGCTGGGAGCATCAGATGCAGCTCCACCAGGATCACTATGGAGAGCAGGGCGGCAACGCCCATAATTGCGAAATCCCGCAGGCTCCATAGCCACATGTTCGCTGCGGCCTTGAGGTTCTGCGGATAGATATAGTGCGTCATAGTATTCCTCCAATCGTCGGATCTTCGCCGTAGTATTCCTCGCAAAACTCCTGAGGGGTTTGATGGTAGTCCTCCTGAATCTTCTCTGCGATCATGTCCTTGATGAGCTGTGCTTCATCCTTAGTCGGCTCGTAGTCAAAATACGAGGAGCTGTCCTGACGGCTGATCTCGCACTCGATCCGCAGGGTGTCATCGAAGGGATTGTAACGACCGTACATGTTCAGCCATGTGTCATCATCCGAAGCAGTGTCGATGTGGAACTTCTTGTCCACATCGAACCACGTTTCGATATACACGGCGATTTCGCGGCCTTCGTCGCAGTCGACTTCCATGTCATGGTCGATGGCGATATCATCCCGTGTCAGTTCGTTGTTTTCCTTCAAATTCTCACGCTCCTTTGGGCAAAAAAATAGGGCATCGCTGCTTGTGCGATGCCCGAAGTGGATATATAGGTTTTTACATTGTCAGTGTCGGCCCGGCTTCTTCCTGTTCCTCTGCTGCAACAAGCTCCAATGTGGGGTGAATAATCAGATCATACCTTGCGTTCACATATTCCTTGTAGAATTCCTTTTGCAGATCGGAAATACCGGGTACTTGATCAATGAAGCTTTCAATCTCTCCCATATTGATTCTTGGTGCAATCCGCTTTAAAGCTTCATTGGCGTCCTCATTCTCGGCACGGCTCAAAAAGTCGTAGTAGTTGATCTTTCGCCCCTTCAGCTTGATCGCAGAGGTGGGGAATTGAAAAACCCTGGCGTGAAGCTCAGCTTCATTGGCAAGCACCTTTTTCATCACCTTGTCATCGGCTTGCGGCAGCAAGCAGCTCCCGCAGTCAAAGACGGGGGCGATTTCCGCTTCACCTTTGGCATCATCATAGAGAAAACCCCAATTGCCGTTGTGCCGGTCAAAGTTCCCAAGCAGAGCGTCCGCAATGAACATGTTCCAAAAGTGCTCACGTAGAACTATTGGGGAGACATACTGCTGCTTGTCGATGGTGTCCATAACGTCGGAAAGCTCCGTTCCGCTTCCGTTGCTATCGGAGTCAAGAACCGTGTTCTTTATGGAACAGAAGTCAAACAGCCTCTTGCCGCCTGCGGTAAAATCCTTACAGGCGCAGACGAGCTTTTCCTTTCCCTTGACGGTGAAGAGACCGAGCATGGTTTCCTGCGCTCGGATGCCCAGCATATTGAAGATGCTGCTGGCAATGTGTTCGCTGATACAGCTATTTGTATAGGACAGGTCGGTCGGCTTTCCCTCGGCAGAAGGCGGGAACTTCAGCATATATGCTTCGCCGTTATATTCAACGGCGATCTTGCTTCCGTTTGCTCCGTTGTATGCTCTGCCGGGGATCACCCTGCAATTCGTAAAATCAATCATATTCTCGCTCCATATAGATATTTCTTTCTCAGATAGTTTGCGTGTTCGGAGGTAATGATTCCGTCGCTAATCTCCGCCATGTTGATGCTGCCGTAAAGCTCGCCCCACAAGCAATCCATGAGTCCGCTGTGAGATTTCAGACCGTCCTTATAGGCATCCAAATCATGCTGGAGATAGTCGGGCAGTCCGTATTCAAAGGCTTGTTCACGTTCTGCCTGGTGGATGCCGCCCTCGGTCAACAGCTCCATAGATACGCCAAGTGCCTTTGCCAGCTTATACACAGTTTCGGCGGAACACTTTTCGAGCTTGGTTTTTCCGCTACAGATGTCGTTCAGCGTAGCATGGGGGATTCCAGCTTGTACCGCAAGCCGATATTTCGTCATATCCCGCTTGGCAAGCAAATCTTCTATGATCATCGTGTTCGCCTCCTTCCTCTATATTATATCGGCATACCGAAATAAAATCAAGAGGTTACTCATAACTTCACAGAAAATTTGCTTTTCATCTTACTTTCCGGTCGCTCTGGCTACGCTTCGAGTCAGATTGACGGCGGTGGTGGTCGCATGAACGACGCTCATCATGTTCACCTTGACGGAGCTGTCGAGGCCGAACTGCTGGGCGATACGAGGCACTTCGTTGGCTGCGAGCATGATGCCGAGTCCAAGAAGCATGTGATCCGGGAAGGTAAGCAAGCCGAGGAACAGCAGCGTTGTCTGCATAAACGCCGTCAGACAGATTGCTGCTACCTGCTTACACCATTGGTTAAATCCATCGGTATATCCACGGGGGACGCTGAACATATACAGACTTCCGACTGCCATCTGCACGAGCAGGATGCCGCCGCGCTTGATATTCTGGAAGAAAATCTTGATCACGCAGTAGGCAAAGGCAATCAGACACAGAAGGTTGAGAAGTCCGAAAGTCACTTGGGTTGACACGGCAAAGCTTCCTTCCAAGACGGATGTGCTTTGCCCTGCAAGATCCAGGCTTTGACCGCCAGCTACCATGCTTGTCAGATCATGTGCAAAGGTGTTTTGCAGACTGATGCAGAATTTGTACAGTTCCACAGGAACCACGCCGATCAAACTGCAGGCAAAGAAGCCCTTAAGGATATTGATGCTTGTGGTTTTGATGTTGGCTCTGCCGTTCTGATACTCTATCGTAACATCGAAGATGGCTACAACCGTACCGGCCACAAACAGCGACCATCCAAACAGCGTGAAAAGCCTGATTGTGGCCTGCACCCAGGACAAGTCAAAGATTTCAGCGCCCATGTTGCCCATCATGGTAAAGAAGTCAGCAACGGCGCCGTAGATGATCTCATAGAACCATTGGAGGATGGCGTCAAAGATGGTGTTGGCAATCTGTGTGCCGAGATACTCAATGGTATCTCCAATGGCATTGCCGATGCCGGAGAATATATCTCCAAGCCAGTCAAACATAGGTTTTCACCGTCCTTTCCAGAGGGGTTATAAGGTCATTCCCATGTCTTCCTCCTGGTACATGGAAATATAATCGTTCACGGTATCGGCGATCTTCTGATAGGCTGCGGGAGAAGGACGGTATCCGTACCAATCGGCTTTCCCGTTGTTCTCCCAAATGTGGATTTCCCTCGCAAACGGGTTGTTCTGATACGCAGGATTGCCACCGAGAATATCGCTGAATTTGAAGGTTTCGGCGTCAACTTCACCATCCGTGCGGTTAATGATTTTCAGCCGCAGTGCATTGTAGTGATCTCTCGTCTCGGTATAGACGAACTGCAGTTTTACCCGCAGTTCATCGTCAATTCTACCGAGGAGCGTTTTGCCGCTGTACTTCGCGTCACGGATGACGTTGCTGCCGCCGAACAGCTTTTTGAGTTCCTGTTCGTAGAAGGTCATCGCTCTGACTTACAGGATCGTCCAGATATACAGAGGCGCGGTCAGAGTGAAGATGAGGCAGGCGAACAGAATGCAGGGCGCAGCGAACTCAAACTGACCGTGTTTTCTGTACTCGAAATACGAGGTGCCGACCTTGACAAAGAACAGGATGGCAAGGATCATGTCGATCACGGGGAAAACCACGTTGTTGACGACGGTCTGCACCTGCGACTTCGCGGCGTTCCAGGTGCTCTCGATGGCACCGGAAACATCGCCGGCCGCAAACGCAGTCACGCTGAACGTGGTCATGACCATCACGCACAGCGCGAGGGAAAGAATGATCCGAAGAGATTTCTTTTTCATGTGCATTATCCTCCTAATACTTTTTTGATGTCGCTGTCTTTCACAGCGCGGGTTTTGATATTGAGATTTTTGCAGAAATCGATTTCACGCCGCATCCCTTCGGTGATTTCGTCGCCGAAGATCCACAGCTCATCGCAGAACCACAGCAGGCTCATTCCCGCGGAAAGCCCGATTTCACGCTCGCTCGGGATATCATCGTTTAGGCAGAGGGCATAGAAGTGCGGCACCACCGGAGCAGTGCCGCACTTCAGTGCGTATTCAGTGTATCTCTTTGCTTTTTCGAGATTACCTTGGATATCCCCGCCTAACGGAGCGCAGATATACACCTTTTTCATCATTGCGAATCCTCTTACTTCTCGCCGTCATCTTTCTTCTTGAAATACATGATGACACAAGCGATGGCGCCGCCGAGGGCGATGCCGCCGAGCCCAATCCACACGCCGAGATTGCTGTTGTCGCCGGTCTGAGGCACGTCGGGCGGAGGAGTGATCGTCACGGTCTGATCCTTGTCCTCAATGTCCTTATGCGTGGTAATCTCCACATCATCACGATACAGGCTCTCGAATACGACTACCTTAGTGTTGGTGGTAAGATCGTGAGCGTCGAAAGTGAACGTCACCTTGACCTCGCCATTCCTGCTTTCGGGTGTGAACTTGACCTCTGCGGTGATCGTCTCGCCGTTCACGGTAAAGACTTCACCGGTTGCCTTGTTCATCAAAGTTCCGCGGATGGTGTACTCAGTGCCGGGGATGAGGTTGGTGTAGGACACCACGTCCTCAATCGTCACCTTACCGGCTGTAGTGATCTCCTTCTTGCCGTCGATGGAGGCCGTGGTCTTGATCTCGGGGACATATACCTTCACAGACTGGCCCTCATCCTCGATGTCGGCATGAACTGCGATCTCGATTTCCTCACGGTAGAGGCTCTCGAACACCACAACATCGGTCGTTTCGGTGATGACGTAGGAATTGAAGGTAAACGTCACCTTGACTTCGCCGTCCCTGGCTTCAGGCGTGAATGCGGTTTCCGCAGTCACAGGCTCGTCATTGACAGTCACGGGCTTACCGGTGGTCTTGTTCATGAGAGTTCCTTTGACAACGTATTCCTTGCCGGGAGTGAGGTTGTGATAGGAGACGATATCCTCGATGGTGATCTCGCCGCCGATGGTCGTTTCTTTCTTTCCGTCGGTAGAAGCTTCGGTCTTGATTTCGGGAACAATGACCGTTACGGTCTGCGCCTCGTCCTCGATATCCGCATGAACGGTCAGCTCTTTGCTGTCGCTGTAGAGGCTCTCGAACACGACGATGCTCGTATCCGTCTTGATGCGCTTGGCGTCGAAGGTGAACAGCACCTCCACACTGCCGGAGGGAGCTTCGGGAACAAAGGTCACCTCGGAAGTGATCTGCTCTCCGTTCTGGAGGAACGGTTCGCCGGTCGCCTTATCCATAAGGATGCCCTTGAGGGTATACTCCTTGCCGGGGACAAGGTGCTTGTATTCAACCGTATCGGTCAGGGTGAATACCTCGGTGGCGCAGACTTCCTTCTCATCGTTGATGGTGGCAGTTGTGCCGATTTCGGGGATCAGATCGTTCACTACGGTGATTTCAACCACGTCGCCGTCCTTATCGACTGTCACGGCATAGACCGTTTCGTTTTCAAGATAGCCAGCCGCAGGGCGCAGCTCGCGCACGGTATAGCTGCCGTACACCACATTCTCAAAGGTGAAGACGCCATCTGCGCCGGATTCAGCAGTCAGCAGTGCGTTTGCCTCTGTGAAACTGGTTTCATCCGCACGGAAGAGTCCGAACAGAGCACCGGAGATCTTATCGCCGGTTTCACGGTTGACCTTATAACCCTTGATCGTGCCGTAAATCAGCTCGTTGGGGATTTCATTGCCGTCGTTCACGGTGATGTGAACAGCAGCAACTTCCTGACCTGCGTACTCGAATACGACAGGGTACTCCTTATCGGACAGGATATAGTGCTTATCGGTGCTGATTTCCTTGACATAGGTTTTAGCACCAACGGGAAGGTCGGTGCTAAAGGCTGCATAGCCGTTCTCGTTGCACTCAACGACTTCAAGCACCCAGCCAGCGGGGATACTGCTGCCATCTGCCGCAGCGATTTCCTCTGCGGCGAACAGGCCGAAGTTGACAGAGGTGATTTCGCCGTTGTTGCTAACGCCGAAGACCTCGTTCTGCTCCATGACCTTATTCAGATCAATCTCGACCTTCTGACGTTCGTTGTAGAAGCCGGTGGAGGTTTCAGTAATCTCCACCTCCTGGCCTGCATAGGTCAGCTCCACAGTCTGAACCGTAGGATTGATGATCATACCATAGGGAGCCTTTGTCTCTACAACGTTGAATCTGCCAAGGAACAAAGGCTCAGTCACGGCTTTGCCGTCAGCCTCGGTGACGAGGACAGCCACGACCTCATCCTTGCTGTATCTGAGAGTGCCGTCCAGGGTGTAGATATCCTCGGCTGCGGTCACGGTATACTCGGCTCCGGCGAGACCGCCGACCTCGTAAACCAGGCGTTTGCTGTCCTTCGTATCGATGACGGAGGAGAGATATTCGCCGGTCTTTTCCACGGTGATGACGCCCATCTGAGGTGCGTTCTCCTTGGTTACGACCACCACAGTCACGGCGTTTTCTTCCGTGGAGTTTTCCTCGGTGATGTCGAAATAAACGGGATCGCTGTTGAGCACATACCCATAGGGAGCCGATACCTCAACCAGCGAGTAGCCCTTGCCGTATTCCAGTTTTTCAGGCGTAATCAGCATACCGTCACCGTCCGTGTAGAAGGTGTCGATGGCAGTGACAGTCGGATAGGTGAAGGTCATCTGAATCTGATTGCCGGAGGGATCGTAGATGTGGAAGCCGATGCCGGAAGCCGGAATGGTCTTACCGGTCGTGCTGTCGATCTTGACCACCTTTACATAGGAGTAGAAGTTGGCGTTGTTGATCAGATAGCGATAAGTTTCGCCGTTCTCGCTGACGAACACGTCGAAAGGCTTGAGCAGCTCGCGGCCTTCCCACCCCTTGATCTGCTGGACAGTATATCTGCCGTAGGGCAGATCCTTCGTCTGAGCAAAGCCGTTCTCGTCGCAGACCAGATAATCGCGCTCGGAGTCCTTGGCGTTGTCATAGGAGCCTGCGCTCTTGAGATATACGGCAAACTCTGCGCCTTCCTCGGGAGTCTCGATCTGCGTCTCACCGTCATCGGTGTGCTTGATAATGGCGATATTGCCTTTCTTGACCTGCTCGCACTGCTTCATGGCTTCGCTGTTGTACTCTGCGGTATAGTTCTTCGGACTGACGCCGATCTGCTCGTTGCCGGGGGTAACGAGGTAGCCCTCGCTGCTGTCCAGCTCCTTGATCGACCAATCGGTGCCGCAGACGTAGTACTTGGTAGTGAACTTGCCGTCCGCGTCGGTGACGTAGGTGTCGATCAGCTCATCGCCCTTGTAGATGCCGTACTTGGCGCCAGCCAGATTCGCATCGCCCTGGGCAGAGCCGATTTCCACATCCTGCTTGGTGACGGTCAGATTCCATTTCTTGAGCACGTTATCGAAGCTCTTGCCCGTGGCCTTGTTCCACTCGATGGCTGCGGTCTGCTTATCGGGGACAACATAGCGGATCGGGGTGTCAACTTCCTCCAGGGTGTACCCTGTACCAATCAGAATATCCTTGAATGTCGCAACGCCGCTGGCGTCGGTCACGGCGTACTCATCCACGGGGATGCCGCTGTAGGAGATGCCGTACAGATGGAACTTCAGACCTTCGTTGAGCCCGTCCTCTGCAGTCTTGGTGACCTTGAGATCGCCGCGCTTGAGCTCGTTGTCGAAGCCCTTGCTTGTGACCTTATTCCACTCAATTGCCGCAGTCTGATCGTCGGGGACGATATAACGGTCGGGAGTGCCGACTTCCTCGAGGGTATAGCCGGTGCCGATCAGTACATCGTCAAAGACAGCCACACCGCTGGCATTGGTGACGGCATATTCATCAACAGGCAGTCCACAATAGGAAGTGCCGTACAGATGGAGTTTCACGCCCTCGACCAGCCCGTCTTCGGCGGTCTTAGTGACTTTGAGATCACCGCGGCACAGGGTGTTGTTGAAAGTTACGGTAGAGGTCTTGCCGCTGACGATGGTGACAGTCTGTGCCGCCTGCGTCTCATACTTGTCATCGGGAAGCTCCGTCACGGTATAGGTGCCGGGGAGCAGGTCAAGATCGACCGTTCCGTTCTTGCCGGTCGTAACCGTCTCATTGACGCCGTTGCCGGTGATCGTAAACTTGATACCCTCGACCTTGCCGTCCTCGCTGGTTTTCACGATGTGACCGACGCCCTTGGTTTCCGTGTTCAGCTTGAAATAGAAATACACGGGATCTTCCGCACCGGAGGCCATCGTCTGCTTGCCAGGGCAGCCCCAAATGAGCATCTTGCCCATGCCGAGGTTGGTTTTCTTCTGTGTGGAGATCGTCACGGCGTTGGAAATCATGTTCTTGCTTGTGAAGGTATACTGATTCCCGCTGCGGGTGACGGTAATGCCGCTGGCAGAGAAATTGATATCGGCGAGAGTATTGTTGGTGTCCGTCAGCGTAATGCTGTAGTTGTCATTCGCCTGATCGTATTTCATCGTGTAGGTCTGCGCATTGCTCTGATTGCGGGAGGAGAAGCTCGGCACAACATAGTGCTTGGACATCTGCTCCAGGATCCAGTTGTAGCATTTCTCGGCAGGTCTGCCCTTGATGGTATGATTGTACATGTCCGCATCGATGCCGTTGTTTGAAGCAATCGACGTCGGGCTGGTACGGAGTTGCTGCTGATATTCCCAAATGATGCACTGCGTTGCAAACGCAAAATCATCATTGTTCGTTCCGGCAACGGGGGTTGTCATGCCCTCGTGATAACCGTACATCAGCGCCATCATGATTCCGAACTGTGCAGTAACGGGCAGGTTCTGAAAATACTTGCTGTTCTTGCCACTGGTGGAATTGTAGGTGTCGCTGTAGTCGAAGGATACGCCGCCTTCAATACAGTAAACATGATGCTGATTGCCGGAGCCGTCAATCATCATATACTTGTACTTGGCGTTGCCGGAGCTGTAGGTTTTCACATAGAAGCTGCCGTCATCGTTATAGAAGATGGCGGTGGTGGTCGGCTTACTGTAGAAGTAGTCGCCGTCCGAGCCGAGATACTTGTCTCCGTAGGTGGAGGTGCATTTCGTGCCTTCCTCGACAGACCATGCGAATGCGCTCGTGGGAAGCATCGCAACGATCATGAGAACGGCCAGAAGTGCCGAAAGCAGTCTCGTGCTCTTGGATTTGAGAATAGCATTCATCTCGATAGTCATCCTTTCATTTTGATAAAAAAGCCCTCCGCTTTTCAGCAGAGGACTTCGTCCCGTTTTTGGTTGTCGTTATGCGAATACGAAGTAGATGGAGTATGATTCACCGCCTCGTGGTTCGCAGCAGATGTTGAACTCTGTGATCTCGTCCATACCGTAGGCGCTGAGATTGGCGACCGTGTGGAATCGGATATACTGTTCCAGCGCCGACCTCAGTGCGCCGCCCTGATTGGATTCCGATGCCGTCACCGGATTCCACCATGTGGCGTTCTGAGGAGTCAGCGAGGTGTTCAGCGTATAGCCCATGCCCTGACCGATGGCGATGCAGTCGGCTCGGATCGCATTGATGTCGAATTCATAATCGTATGCGGTCTTTGGCGGCGTTTCCACCGGAGGCTCTGTTTCGACCGGTGCAGGTGGCTCAGTCGGTGCGGGTGGCTCCGAGGGGGCAGGCTGGTCGGTAGGTGCAGGCTCTGTGGGAGCTGGAGGCTCAGCAGGCTTGGGCTGTTCCGTTTCTTTCGGAGGCTCGGTCGGCTTTGCCGGTTCGGGCTGTGTTTCCACAGGCTTTTCCGATTCCGTTGGCTGGCTCTGATCGCTTGACCTCAGAGTTTCTGCGGACTCGGCCTGCTTGGACGGTTCTGTCTGCTTCGGCGGTTCCGATTCTCTTGGGGCATCGGTTTCCGGTATCTCGCTTGTCTGCGGTGCTTCCGTTGAAACTGGCTGGGCAGGTATTTCTTTTTCTGCCGTTTCCGCAGTCGGGGTCACAGTCTGCGTATCTGCAGAAGGCTCTGTTACGGTTTCCGTGTTAACTATGACTTCAGCGTCATTGTGGAGCATCTGCTCAGTGTTGTCTGCGGCGCATCCCGTGATTGAGATTAGGAGCGCACAGACGATTGCTGTGGTTAGGAGTTTTGTTTTCATAGCAGTATCACCTCTTAACCACAAGAATACGGATAGAACGCAGGAAGTCCAGCGAGAATCGGGAAAATTACCGAAATCTACATACTCTGCCCGAAGGCAGGAGCGTCCTCGTCCTGCTCATCAAGATCCTCGCCTTCATCAAGATCCTCATTCTCGGACTCAACCTCATCGAGCTTCTGCTCATAGGCTTCCAGCACCTTGCTGTTCAGCTCGGTGCGGGCATCGGCGGTAATGGGATGGAAGATGTCCGAATACTCGGTCTTGCCGTCCTTCTGGAAAGAGTTCTGAGGCATCTGCACGAACAACCCCTTCTGCGAATCGATAACGCGCAGACCGTGAATGGCAAAGGCGCCGCCAATATTGACGCTGGCAATGGCCTTGACCTTCGAGTTCTCATAGTCCACGAGGCGGTCAATCCGAGCTGAAATGTTCGGAGCGCTGCGCTTCTGCTCCTTTGCAGGAGCCTTGCTGTTGGTTTTCTTGGTTGCCATGATTGGTTCCTCCTTTTTTACATGGGGTAGATCATGAAGCCCATATCGGCTTCCACTTCTTCGGGACTGATGTCCTCCGGTTCAGCGAACCGAGCCATATATCTCGTCACCTCCTCGTCAGTGAGACTTCTGAATGATTCGCCGGAATCGCCGCAGACGAAGAAGGGACCGGCCATGATGGATGAACCGTCGCCGATCCTGCGATTTCCGTCCATGCCCCGGAGCTTTGATTCTTCATTTCCCACAAGACAGGTTCCATCGTAGTTGTCAATCGGTTCGATCAAGCCGTCACCAACAGCTTTCTGTTCCGCTTCAAGCGTATGGGCGACGTCAGCAATATAGGGCGCCTTATGCGGTTCGACATAGACGACACGCATGAGGTTGTCCGGCTTTTGTGTCTGCGACTCGTCAAATGCAATGGGCTGAAACCCGATGCTGTCGCAGAAAAATGCACCGTTGTCGTTCACCACCACGTCTGAGACGGACAGCGAGTGACCACGGTGCAGAGGATGTCCTACCGTATTGAATCTTTGGTAGATCTGTTCCAGGTCTGTCTCGTCGATTTCGGCGCTGAACACCTCGTCGTAGATTGAGGGATCAACGGCGGAGGAGCCTTGGTACCGTTCCAGCAGCTCCAGACCTTCGAACTTGACACGGTTGCCGTCCCGCTTGGAGTTGATCTGATAGATTTTCGTTCTCATCTTATATGCCTCCTATCGTGATTCCTTCGGACTCGTCCTCATCGGGAGGTTCGAGCTCGGCGAGCTTCTCCGCAGCCCATTCGGGAATGCATTCATCATTGATCACACCGAGGAAGTCGCTGCGGTTGAAGTTCGTATTCTCACCGTCCTTGAGGAACTTGCCGAAGACCTTTCTGCCTGAAGCTGACGGGCTGCAGCCGAAGCCGCTCTCGGCGTAGAAGAGCTGATAATCCGATGCCTTATATTCGCCCTTCAGAACGGAGGGCTTGAGGATCAGCAGCTTTCCGGCATAGTCGGCGTCTTCGGAGCAGTGAGAGAAATCGAAGAGGCCGAGCTTCTGCCATGCCTCCCGAGCCTGATTGATAAAGAGATCCGTCAATCCGGGGTGAGACTCCACGCAGAAATGCCAGCGCACGTCATCGCTCGGGATGAAGAAGCCCTTTGCCCATTTCTTGTTCTCCTGAGAGAAGCGGCCGTCGTGAGCTTTCTCCTGCAGGGTGTTTGCCAGCACCCAATTCACACGGTCGAAGCCGTAACGGTCGATGACATCCTTCGTACCGTTCTCGAGGACGTTGTCGTGATAATGATCGGCAATCGCTCGCTCGATTGCCCTGGCACAGTCACAGTTCTCACGGTAGCTGTCACGCCAATCCTGCACCTCGTTGTGGGCGATGGCGTCCTGCAGCGACCAGCGGTAAAGGGGCTTATGATCTGCCATAGAGACCACTTCCTTGCACACGATCCCATTTCAGCTTGAGATGGGCGAAGGCCGCCTTCTGCTGCTCGTCGGAAAGACCGTTGAGGAAATCAAAGAGCGTGATCGTGTCTTCGGCTTCCTTCCTCTGCGGCTTCTCTGCCGCACAATTGTCACAGATCTTCTCACGCTTGACGATCACGGTTCTGCCGTCCTGGGCTTCCGTGAAGGACAGCACGTCGTTGTAGGAGAATCCGACGCGCTGGCGGATCTCGAAGGGGATGGTAATGCGTCCACGCTTACCAAGGATTCGAAACATCTGGATCATAGTTATCGCACCTCGTTTCTTTCACAATTATTCTTACAGGGACAGGCTTTGCAGCCACCAATGCAGTCGAGCAGTAGCATGGGACAGCCTTCGCAGTTGCCATCACAGACAAAGTCCATGTCCTCAGGGGAGATTTTCTCCATTGTGACTTTTCCTTCTTCGACTGTGAACTGCAGGGGATCGCCAATCTCAATGCCTGCGTCCACAAGCGCTTCATACGGCATGGGAACCAGCGCAAAGAGGGGCTGGTTTTTCATCTGATTTTGCATGATATAATGCTCTCCTTTAATATTTTTTCGTAGTCGTAGTTCTCGTCGCCGTAAATGTCGAACAGCGTGAGCTGCTTGGGTTTTGCGTTTTCGCGCTCGTAATAATCGTAGTTGGCAATGAGAAGCTCTTTGAATTCCTTTCCGGCTTCATACCGCTGTGCCATCGAATGGGTGCGGGAGAAGTCGAAGAGGCTGAACCCGTCGTACAGTTCACGGATCTCGGGACAGTCGTTGTAAGACAGAAGAAACTTGCCTTTGATTCTGCCGAGGGTTTCTCTGAGCCTCACATGGTCATCCCAGCCGAAGCCCACCTCGTACATGTCTTCCGTTGAAAAGTAAGGCGGATCGGCATAGAAGAAAGCGTCGGGACGGTCATAGTGGCGGATCAGCGTCTCGAAGTCCTGGTTCTCGATGACCACGTTTGCCATTCGGTCTTCCAGCTCCTGAATCAGTCCGAACAGCTTTCGGATGTCAAAGGGCTGGGATGCGAAGGACTTTCCGCTGCTGGAGTAGCTGTTGCGGAGAAGCTTCAGGAACATGGCGGCTCTGCGCACATCATAATCCTCGGTAATCCGCATACGTATTTCCTTCAGCTCCGCTGCCTCGAGAGAGGGAAGCATGATTTCCGTGAGCATCAGTTCCTCCGTCAGAAACTTGTCATCGAATGTCTCATGGTCGAAGAACCTGCGGATTGCGATGAAGTCTTCTCTGGAGTTTAGATGGCAGAAGCCAAGTTCCCGGATTGTCGCCATCGTGCGTTCTTTCATGCAGTGGAAGAGGTTGACCAAGTTGCGGTCAAAGTCGTTGTATACCTCAAAGGCATCAACCGTCGGCTTTCCGAGAAGAACGCTGCCACTGCCACCGAACACATCGATGAAGCGTCCGTAGTGCAGTGGGAACAGCGCATAAAGAATGTGCAGGATCGAAGTTTTGTTTCCTACACGGGATACAGGGGTTTTGATGGTGATTACCTCGCTTTTCACAAGGTACCAACCGCGCCATAAACGAAAAAAGGCGGTACCAATCGTTATGGGCGATTGATACCGTCTTTGGATGTTACTTGTTATTCAGTTGTGAGCGGAACTTTCGAAGCTCGGCTTCGTATTCATTGATGCGGTTGATCTGCAGGCAGCACAGCACCAGGGTTGCCACAATCCTGCCGATGAAGAGCCCAACGAGGAACCAAAGGAACTCGGTCATGACAGCACCATTCCTTCCTCATCGTCGGGGAGCCATGCGTTGTCCATTGCATCCTGACCGAGCCCACGGAGAAGGTTATTGAAGTCCTCCGCATCCTCGCAGTTTCGGATTCCGTATTCCGCGCAGGCGTTCAAGACATCCTTTGCCTGATCGTCGGGCAGATCGGACATCATGAAGTCATTGGGAGCAAGCCATGCTTTGCCTTGCTCCCAGCAGACGCAGAGAGATGTCGGAAAGCCAAGTGTCTGATCGCACTGGAAGTCTGGGGACACGTGGATCATCAGCGTATCCTCATCCTCGATGATGCGGTCAACCGCCTTTTTGAATTCATCGTACTTCATAGCTGTATGCCCATTCCTTCCTCGAAGTCCTCTCCTTCATCCGGGGCATCATCCACCGAGGTGATGTTGACGTACTCTCCGATGACGCCGAGCGCCTTGTAATAGTCTCCTGACTCACGGATGCGGTCGCACATCTCCCTCGCCTGGTCTGCAAGACCGTTCTGCTTCAGAGTGCGGGATGCTATGCCCATCAGATTGAAGATGTTGCCGTCCTGACCGATCAGCGGACAATCGGGCTTCTGCGCTGTCTCTGCGCTCTGCTCCTTGAAGATGAAGCCGCCGAGTTTGTTCGGGACATAGTCAGACAGCCATGTGCCGCCGAAGTTTCCGTGCGTCTGGAGCCGCCACATGGCGAACTTGCCCATGTCCAGCTTCACATCGTCCTCAAGCGGAAAAAGCAGGCAGGTCACGCCGTCATGCTCAAAAGTGGAGCAGTCGTGGAATCTGCTGCCGTCCAGCAGGATGCCGTCCTCGGTGAGCATATCGTTGATGCCGTCCACCCACTCGTCGAGGCTGCCGCCGCAGCCCTGAAGGATCAAGCCTTCGGAGCCTTCCATCCGGCGGAGCTCGTCTTTGGATATGGTTTTCACGCTCATAACTGCATACCTCCCATCGTCTGAGATTCATCTTCGTCCTGGCTGAAATCCATGTTGAGGAATTCCTCGACGGACATCTCGTCGCTGAGGAAGTTGGGCGAGGAATTATCGTCAAACTCGATGTATCCTTCCGCGCCGAAGATGATCGGCTCTTTTGTGATGATCGTTCCCGCATGGTTGACAGCCACGCTCGGCTCGATGGTGGCAAAGGCGATTGACTCGCCCTCACGCAGATCATACTTGTAAAGGCCGTCTGGCAGCTCCTTCTGCGTAACGCGGCCGTTGGTGAAGAGTGCGGTCTGGCCGAGCACTTCGACCACCTCGAGCTTCTCGTCGGTCATGGCCTGTGTCTTCAGCTCTTTGACTTTCGGTGCCTCAACGGGGACAGGCTCGAACAGGCGACCGCCACGGGCAGAGAGAATACCGTAGTCGGTAATGCTCGCGCCCAGCCGCTCAACCAGCCGCTTGCCTTCGTTCTGCGTCAGCAGCGTATCCAGCCAGTGATCGTCAAAACGGACGTCGAGGTTATGGCACACATGGGTTTTGAAGAAGGAGGCGGCGTCGCTGTCGAAATACGACAGCTCATATTCGTTCAGCCTGTCTGTGGCCGACAGAGCGCCGTCTGCATCATGGATGTCCTCCGCTTCGAGGATCGCCTTGAACCTGAGCTGTGCATCGGTTCCCATGGTGAGGTAACGGTCTGCGACAGCATTCAGAGCGTCAAAGTAAGACATTTCCTTGGCAGCGATGGCTGTAATCTGCGGGATGCCGGATTCAAACTCGAAGCAGAAGCTGTCCTCAATGGAGTCCACTCCAAAGGCGTCCTTGACGATGGCATCCGCATCCGCTCTCGGAATTGGGAGTGCGATCCACACGGCGCGCGCTTCCGCTGTTACGGGATTGTTGAGATCCGCGGGGCCGACCTTCAGTCTGAACACGCCGTCATCAGCCGCAGCGGGGATATTCTTTCCGTCATAGACCTCGGGAATCTCATAGTCGCCGGTGACCACATAGAAGCCATCGATCAGCACGCCGCCATCATTCTGCCGCTGGAGTTCTCCGATCCTTCGCTTGTCCAGCAGATAAAGAGAGTCTTCCGGAATGGCGGCAACATCGGGATAGAGGTCGTTTTCGATCACGAACTGTCCAAGCTGCTCGTCGTTGTGGATGTTGGATGCAACCATCACGCTGTCGAGCTCGTAGGTCATATTGATGAGATCCTTGACCGACAGAAGCTCGTCGGAGTCCACATCACCGAACCGCTGGTCGAAGAGCGCCTGATAGATAGTGAACTGCTCGTCGGAGAGCGAGTCCAGCCGCTGGGCAAGGTAGTTCAGTTCCTCCACGGAGGTGGTGTCGAGCCGGATGTGTTCGAGATTGGGGAGCGGATCAAAGCCGAGGAAGCTGATCGACTGATAGGTCATGTCCTCTCTGCCGGTAATTCTCGCTTTCAGTCTTGCGTCTCTGATCTGCTGGGCTGTGGCGGGAAGATCCAGCACAGCGTAGAAGGGTTCCCATCCGAGTCTGCTCTCCGACGAGAGCTCGATTCTGATTTTGTCTCTCATAGGCAATTACCTCACTATTTCATACTTTTCATTAACTGTTTTGATTTTCTGCCCGATAGCAGAAATGACCGGCACAGATACGCTGTTGCCGGCCATCTTGTACAGGTGACCGTCCTTCAGTCCAAGGGTGGCCGCCTTATTGAATTGTTCATCGGCATATCCCTGCAGACGCCAGCACTCAATGGGCATCAGCTTTCGGATTCTGCCTCTGTGCAGGATACCGTGCCTGTCTTGGGCGGTGATCGTAAACATCGGCTCGTCCGGCTCCTTGATCCGGCGGCCTTGCTGACGCACCTTTTCTCTGTCGGGCGTGAGGATGGCTCTCGGCGCGTCCTCGATCAGCACTGCGGAGTGTTCGCCTCGGTGCTTGCTGACACCGGAATCCTGACGGGCGGTGATACATCTTGCTACGTCGGTCACGACAGGATCAGCATTCATGTCAATGAAATACAGACCTGTTTTACCGCCCCAGCCTCCACTGGTCGCCGCCTGGGTGCAGGCTACTCCGTTGGGGTCGTAAACCCTTTGCCCCTGGGCACCGCCGATAAGTTGCCGGAGATGCGCCGCATTGCCGCCGCTGAGAGGAAATATTTGTCCGGCACATCGGGGATCAAGATATCCGACAATATACAGGCGCCGTCGCTGCTGGGGGACTCCGAAATATCTGCTGTTATGCACACACCATTCAAAATGATACCCCATTTCAATAAGCGCGGCGTAGATGGTTTCAAGCGTCTTGCCCCCGTCATGCGATAACAGTCCCGGGACGTTTTCCAGAAGAAAAAATGCAGGCCGTTTGGCTGCAAGGAGTCGGGCAACTTCAAAGAACAGAGTTCCTCTTGTGTCTTCGAATCCAAGCCGCTTTCCCGCAACCGAGAAGCTTTGGCAAGGAAATCCTGCACAGAGCAGGTCGAAGTCGGGCATTTCGTCGGGGTTGATTTTTCTTGCATCGTCATAGTAATATTCTCCTTCCGTGTCATAGATGGCGCAGTACGCCATGTTCGTGCGTTTGTCGATCTCACAGTGACCAATGCATTCAAACCCGCCGACAGCCTCCAAGCCTGACCGGAAGCCGCCGATACCGGCGAACATATCAAAAAATCGGATTGCCATAGGGCATCCGACCTGTTCCTATTTTACTTGGTCACCTCACATTCCCATAGTGAATCCCTGGCCTTCATCCTCGGATTCGTCTTCGTCCTCGTCGGAATCCGCTCCGGGATCGTCAAGAGCGGTGTCTTCGTCCTGCTCGGGATCATCTTCGTCCTGGTCGGGATCGCCGCTTACAGCCTCGTTCTGGCTCTCACGCTCGGTCTGATCCCGTTCCAGCTCGTCCTCAATGAGTCCGATGAGGAACTGCCGCTGAGTCATGTTGTTGCGTTGCAGGTAGTCCTTGATCCGCTGGAACAGATCCTCCGGCACCTGCACGGCGATGGTTCTTGTGTTTGCCATAGTGTTGCCTTCCTTCATCTGATTTTTCGGGTGGAGCTCGTCATCCAGTGCCAGACTGACGAACTCTGCCATAGTCATGCTGTGATCCCGCAGGTACTGACTGACCTGTGCGTGAAGGTCTGCGTCAATCCGCACGGTGATCCCTTTCTTTTCGCCGTTAGGCATTGTCCTGGCTCCTTTCCAAATAGTTTTTGAGAGCGGTTTCTACGATATCCTCCACGGAAAGCTCCGTTTCGGAAGCATACTGCAGAAGCGGTTCGGTAAGCTGGGGCGGGATTTCGATTTCGAGTCTTTCTCCCATAAGCGCCTCACATTCCCATGACGGGGCCGCTCTCGTCCTCGTCCATGTCTTCTGTCTGTTCCTCGGCAAGTTCCTCGTCCGTCAGCTTGCGGAAGGAATCTTCGCCGGGAACAACGCCGAGGCTCCTGCCATTGTCAAAATCGCAATGCAGGGTGCCGATGTCATCTATGACTCTGACCGTTCCTCTCGTACCGCTCTCCACGGGGTTCGGATCGTTTCCCATGCCGAGAAGCATGATCCTCGTTCCGGGGGGATAGGCTTCCTTGTATCGCTGTGCCTGTCTGTGCAGGCGATCCCATTCATTCATGTCGGGTACCTCCTTGTTCTGTTCTGACATGCTTTGTTCGCTGTCGTAGAGTTCCATTTCATAGAGAACACTGCCGTCGTTCTTTCGGGTATTGAGCACTTGGACGGTGGAATCCGTGAAATGATAGGCGCTGGCCTTACTGAAGGGCGACCAAAAGCCCACTCCATGATTGCAGGTCGACCATTTATGATCCGGTTGATCCTTGATCTTGGAATAGAAGCCGTTGGTCTGCACCTTTGTCACCACACGGGTGAGACCGACGATATCTGGGTGGTATTGGTGTGCCGTCGCCACCAGCTCCGTTCCGAGCCTGATATGCCGCTTGAGGTCTGCAAGGTTTTTGATCTGGAGTGGCTTGCGGTCTTTCTTTTCTGCCGTCATAACTCCAACTCCACTCCGTACAGCTCGTCCGGCGACCATTGGTTGGTGAAGTCCGCGTCCTCGATGTTGTCGCAGTGGTCATGCAGGAATTCTTCGTCTGCATCCGCTCTCATCTTGAAATACGCCACTTCCTCGGGCGTTGCCTTGAAGGTTTCGCCATCGCCGTAGAGATATGCCTCTACGTGGACGCTGACTTCCTGTTCGGAATCCAGCTCATCCATGAAGTTCTCATAGGCAGTCCAGCCCTCGAGATCGTCGGAGTCTCTCGGGATACCGGTAGCGAGAAACTCTGCCTGATTATTGTCTGCGGTAAGCGTTACCGCCGAAAAGAGCACAGCCATATATTACATTCCTCCCATCGTCATGCCCTGATTATCTATATACTCATCCAACTCGTCACGAGTCATGATGGAATAGTTGTCGCCGTTGTTCCAGAAGGAGACGTACAGATCGCCGTCCTCGGTGTCAATCGGCTGCTGTTCGAAGTGCTCTCCGTAACCGTCCGAATTCTGACCGCTGATCCAGTCGGTGAGGATTTCGGTTTCCGCGTCGGTGAGTTCTTCCTTGAGGCTGCACTCGATCCTCCCGAAGAGCCGCCCACGGTAGGTTTCCACGCCCCACTTTGCAGAGACGAGCTTTGCTTTGACGCCGTCATCCTCATCGAAGAATTCAGCCATGTCCATTTCATCGTCGGCGGTATCGGCTTTCAGGGCTTCCTCGACCGCCCATGCATAGCTCTTGAGAAAACGACCGTCGACGGGATAACTGAAGCCCTCGTCATCGGTTACCTCTCCGACGAGGGGACAGTAGAACACAGCCTTGACCGGCCCGGATTCATAGAGCATCTGCTTGATATCGTCCGTGACCTCCTGCATGGAGCTATACTGATCGTGAAGAAGATTCTGTTCCAGCTTGGAGCGGAAATCAGCCTTGGCGTTGTCCACCATGAAGACCAGCATATTGGCGTCTGCCAACGAGTTCTGCTCATTGAGCGTCAAGAGGAGGTGCTTTCCAACCTCGTCCTCGGAATACAGCTTGACACGCACGTCATCACATTCTTCATCGCAAAGGGCAATCTGATGCGGAGACTTCCTGATGCCCACCGACTGAAGCTTTTCGTACACGTCGTAGATGCTTCGGGGGAAGTCCAGCACAAGTGTACCGCCGTCCCTGCTTTCGATGACCGCATTGATTTTCATGCTCACATGCCTCCCATATCCATGCCCTCGTCCTCGGACTCAAGTTCTTCGAGAAACTCATCCAGGGATCTGTCGCTGTCGAAATACACGAAGCCGCCGCTTACAAACTGTCCGTCGTGTTCCTCGGCGAAATACTCACCAAAGCCGGAAAAGTCGAAGTATTCCTCCATCTCAATGTTCATCGCATACTCTTCTACATTGTCCACAAGGAAGTGACCGATGTCGGATTCGCTCTTTGCGTCGGGAATATAGGCAAACTCGCCAAGATGCTCTGCGACAGCGCCGATGTTGGCGGCACTCTTTGCATCTGTGAGCTCGACGGCGGCAGTCAGCTTGCCCCAATCCATATCGCCGGTGTCCAGAAAGCGAAGCATTTTGTTCGCCTCATACAGTCCTTCAGAGCGGATGATGCCTTCGATGCGTTCCTCCCAGGCGTCATCCTCTCCCTGACTGAGACAGAACCTGATCTCGCAGTCGCTGTCGGAAGGAGCGCCGAGCCGGGCAAGAGCCTTCTGGATTGCAATTTCTTCGCCGGGGAGCAGGAGTAGCTCGGTACGGCCATTGTAGCTGACCTCTGCGCTGGCAAGGGTATTCTCATAGAAGTATTCGGGGAAGGTCTGACCGTCGTATACCTCGGTCAGCTCGTCGAAGGGATTGTAGATGAGCAAACCTTTTGCGGTGATCTGCGCCAGCCCTCGGTCGATGAGTTCCTTGCCGATGGCAGCGTATTTCGGATCATCCTCGTCATGGGCGGGAACGGCGCCTTCCGTATTCATCACATACTCTCTGCCGATCTTTCCATAGCTGCTGACATCCTTGCACAGCGTGAAGTGGTCGAGGTTGAAGGTCAGATTGATGAGATCCTTCTCGGTGGGGTTTTCCAGCTTGGTGATGCCAATAAGAAACTGATCGTATTCGTGGTAGTCGAAGCTCTCCACCCTCCTGGCGAGGTAGTTCAGCTCGTCCAGATTGGCGATGCGGTCTTTCAGCATGGAGAGTTCCTCCGGCCAGTAGACCTCTGTCACGAATGCTGACTGCGGGGCATCCTTGCCCTCAATGGCGTGGATCTCAGCAAGCTTTGCGTACAGTTTGTTTTCGCTGATGGGAAACTGAACGTCGATCTCATGATCGGCATTCCTGATTCTGATTTTGATCATTTCTGAGCCGTCCTTTCCTTATATTGAATTGCGCCAAGACCGAATCTGCGGATTGCCATTGCGTTGCAAATGAGAGCGAACATTTTGGGTGCGATCAGCTCGGTATCGGCGAGATCGCTGATCGTGATGTGCTTCGTGCCAAGGTAGAGATCTTTGGCACAGCAGAGGAGGGTGTAGCCGTTCTCGGTGCTGTCCTTTGGCTTGAAGCTGTCGAACTTGATCTCGTTGCGTTCTACGAAGTTTCTGATTTGCATCCAGAGCTTGTGCTCGGCAGTCAGAAGGTAGAGCGCAGACATCAGGGCGAAGTTTTTCTTGTCGAGCTTGCGGATCGCCTCTACAAAGGCCAGCCTGTGTTTTTCGTTTCTGAAGTTCATATGGAGTTCCTCGCTTTCATTGATGAATTGATTGAGCCGTCTGTGAAAGGCAGCGTTGTGGATGTTCTTCATTGTCTCAGCCATAACCTCAGATCGGTCTGCAGCTCCGGCAACAATTCGTTCCTCGATGCATGGGCATTGGCTGACTGTGCATTTTTTCTTTCTGTTGTAATAGAGGCACAGACGGCAGTCGCACATTTCTGCCGTGTATTCAAAACGACGCAGAACCATCACGCCGCTGCCTCGTGGGGGAAAGCCCTTTACTTGCGTCATCATTCGCTCGAGGGCTTTCTGACTCGGTGAATCTGAAAAGATCATCGTCTTGCTCCTTTGTCTGTGAAATAAAAAAAGAGCCAATCGTTTCTTTTCAAAACGATTGGCTCCGATGGCAACAAAAAACGGCAGGTAGTATCTGTTACTGTCTGCCGTCCTTGTACTGTATTCAGTTGTTACTTGGGTTCGTATCTATCTTCAAAGTGAAAAAGCCGTTTTTACATCTACGAATTTGAAACTTTGAAAAACGGTGTTTGGGCAGCAAAAAAGCCCGATAAAATCGGGCTTTTTGCCGGGTACATCTTTTTCGTACCCTTTTGATGGTGGAGACGGAGGGATTCGAACCCTTGACCTCTCGGATGCGAACCGAACGCTCTCCCAGCTGAGCTACGCCCCCACAAGGCTTGTTCATTATAGCACATTTTTCACATTTGTAAAGACCTTTTTTTCTTCCGGCGCATTTTTGTGCGAAAAAGCCCCGAAAAAGAAAATTGCTTCCCGCTCTTGCGCAATCGCCGCTTTTGTAGTAGAATACTTGCACGTGGCCATTGACAAGGCTGCACTAGTCGGGGAGCCAGCGGTGTCCTGTACCTGCAATCCGCTATAGCAGGGATGAATTCCCGCCCCCGGATAGGTTGATGTGTCGTCTGCCCGCAGTAAGCGGCGTTGAAGGTTCGGTCCCGCGCAACGGAGCCTTGTGAACCATGTCAGGCGGGGAACCGAGCAGCATTAAGCAGGTCACTCCGTGTGCCGTGGGGGCGCCGAGCCCGAGCTGGCTGCTGTGGTAACGGGCATGTCGTCTATTCAAAGGTGGGTGTGCAGTCTTGTCAATGGTCACGTTTTTTATGTTTTCCGTTCCCGGAGGTGACGCGCGCAAATGATGTATCAGGCGCTCTATCGCAAATACCGGCCGAAGACGTTTGACGACGTTGTCGGTCAGGAACATATTACCGAGACGCTGAAAAAGCAGGTCGAGACCGGTCGGCTGTCCCACGCCTATCTGTTCATCGGCACGCGCGGGACCGGCAAGACCACTTGCGCCAAGATTCTGGCCAAGGCGGTCAACTGCGAACATCCGGTCAACGGCAATCCGTGCAACCGGTGCGCCGCCTGCCGCGGTATCGACGACGGGTCGGTCCTCGACGTGGTCGAGCTGGACGCCGCGTCCAACAACGGCGTCGACAACGTGCGCGCCCTGCGCGATGAGGCGGTGTTTTCCCCCGCCAGCGTGCGCAAGCGCGTGTATATCGTCGACGAGGTGCACATGCTCAGCAACTCGGCGTTCAATGCTCTGCTGAAGATCCTTGAAGAGCCGCCGGAGCACCTCATGTTCATCCTCGCAACAACGGAGCTGCACAAAGTCCCGGCAACGATCCTGTCCCGCTGCCAGCGGCACAGCTTCAAGCGCATCCCGGTCGACACGATCACCGCGCGCCTGAACTATGTCGCGCAGCAGGAGCACCTGGACCTGCAGCCGGATGCGGCCGCGCTGCTCGCCCGCATGGCGGACGGCGGTATGCGCGACGCGCTCACACTGCTCGACCAGTGCTGCGGAAACGAATGCATCTCGACCGACGCGGTCATCTCCGCCATCGGTCTTGCCGGAAACCTGCGCACGGCGCAGCTTTTGCGAAGCGTTGCCGCCGGCGACACCGCAGGCGCGCTCGAACAGTTCCGTGAGCTCTGGCAGGATGGGAAAGACCCCTCTGCCCTGCTCGACGAGCTGAGCATGCTCCAGCGCGACCTGCTCATGCAGGCCGTTGCGCCGCGCGGCGGCCGGGAGCTGCTCTCCGGCGCATATGACCCGGTCACGCTTGAGGAGCTCTCCGGTGCGTTTTCGTCCGCGCAGCTGCTGGCAAACCTTCAGAGCATCCAGCAGACGCTCGGCGCGATGGCATCGCAGCCGAACCCGCGCATCGCGGCGGAGTTGTGCCTGATCCGGCTCTGCCGGCCGGAGCTATGCGACGATGTGCCGACGCTGTGCGCGCGCATGGACAAGCTCGAACAGACCGTATACAGCGGGGCGATCCCCGCGCCGCGCGCATCTGCGCCCGCGCCGAAGGAGATGCCTGAGCCGAAACCGGTACTTGACGACGTTCCCCCATGGGAGCCGCCCGCACCGCCGGTCTCTGCGCCGGAGGCGAAGCCCGAACCGAAGCCGGTATTCGACGACGTTCCCCTATGGGAGCCGCCCGCACCGCCGGTCTCCGCGCCGAAGGCAAAACCTGAGCCGAAACCGGTACACGACGACGTTCCCCCTTGGGAGCCGCCCGTACCGCCGGTCTCTGCGCCGAAGGCGAAGCCCGAGCCGAAACCGGTATTCGACGATGTCCCCCCATGGGAGCCTCCGGAGACCGTTCCCGCTCCCATTCCGGAGCCGACCCCGGAACCCGTCCCGGAGCCCGAACCCGAGCCGATCCCGGAGCCGGTGTCCGCACCCGCGCCGGAGGCTGTACCCGCAGAAGCGGGCACATTTGACTGGCAGGCGCTGTGCGCATACATGGAGCGCGAGCTGCCGGTCGGCATCTATCATTTTCTGCTTGACCCGCTGCAGGCGGCCGGTGAGCTGGCCGACGGCACGCTGACCCTGCACCTGAACAAAGCTCCGGCTTATCCGATGTTCAACAAGCCCGAGATCGCGGAGAAATTCCGTCTGGCCGTGCAGACACTGACCGGGCAAAATGTCCGCGTGGTCATGCAGCCGATGGACACAGCGACCCAGATCAAGCAGCGGCAGATCGAGGAGCTGACACGCTTCCCGAACGTAACGATCCGATAAAAAATTTTTTGATTCACAGGAGGATACAAACATGGCAAGAGGCGGTTTTCGCGGCGGTTATGGCGGCATGAATCAGGCCAACATGATGAAGCAGGCGCAGAAGATGCAGCAGGACTTCCTGCGGATGCAGAAAGAGCTGGAGGAAAAAGAGTTCACGGCGAAGGCCGGCGGCGGCATGGTCACGGCCGTTGTCAACGGCAACCGTGAGGTCACCAAGATCGAGATCAAGCCCGAAGCGGTCGATCCCGATGATGTCGAGATGCTCGAGGATCTGGTGCTGGCAGCCGTCAACGAGGCGCTGCGCCAGTACGAGGCGGCCTCCGATGCCACGGTCAACAAGATCGCCGGCGGCATGAAGCTCGGCTTCTAAACCCATAAAAATCAGCACGCACGGTCCCATTGGGACGGTGCGTGCCTTTTTATTTGCGCAAAAATGCGTGCTCCTCGCGCTGGACAAGGCCGAGCGCCGGGTCAAAACAGGCGCGGCCGCGCAGGACACAGGTCTTGCCGTAGCGGGCGCGGAGATTGTCGAGCGTGATATCGAGCCGGCGCGCGCGTGCGCGGCGCTCCGCGTCCTCGAACAGGTCCATCTGATGCGGCGCACACGCAGGCTGGAGATCCAGCGCGCGCACGCCGATGCTGCGCAGCGGCTCGGGCCAAAGGTGCGCCTGCTCACACAGCGCCAGCGCCGCATCCAGCACCTCGCTCGTCAGATCCGTCGGATGGCGCAGCGCCATGCGGTGACTGCACCAGCGCAGGTCCGCCGTGCGCACGCTCAGCTCCACCGTGCGGCACTGATACCCCTCCAGCCGCAGACGCGCACCCACGCTCTCGGAAAGCGACAGCAGCGCCGCGCGCGCATCCGCCTCGCAGATCAGATCACGCGGCGCGGTGGCGCTGTTGCCGATGGACTTCGGCGGCGGCAGATCCTCCACCCGGTGCACCGGCGCGGGGTCATAGCCGTTGGCATAGGCGTGCAGCTGCACCCCGCTCTTGCCGAAGCGCTGCCGGAGCATATCCGCATCCGCCGCCGCGAGCGCGCCGACCGTGCGGATGCCCAGCCGCTCGAGCTGCCGCACCGAGCTGCGCCCGGCAAAGAGCAAGCTGCCCACCGGCAGCGGCCAGACCATGTCGGCAAAGCGCGCGCGGTCAATGACCGTCACGGCGTTCGGCTTGCGGTAATCAGAGCCGAGCTTTGCGATCACCTTGCACCAAGACACGCCGACGCTCACCGTCAGCCCCGTGGCATCGAGCACGCGCTGCCGCACCGCCTGCGCCGTCTGCAGCGCGTCCTCATGGCCGACGCAGCCGGTCATGTCCAGCCAGCACTCATCCATGCCGAACGGCTCGCACCGGTCGGTGAAGTCGGCATACACCTGCCGCACACGGCGCGAATAATCGTAGTACAGGTCAAAATCCGGCGGCAGGATCGTCAGCTCCGGGCACTGCTGCCGCGCCGCCCAGAGCGTCATGCCCGTGCGCACACCGGCGGCACGCGCCATCTGATCCTTGGCTAAAATGATGCCGTGGCGCAGCTCCCGCTCCCCGCCGACCGCAACCGGACGACCGCGCAGCTCCGGATGGCGCAGCAGCTCGATGCTCGCATAGCAGGCGTTGATATCCGAATGTAAGATCATGCGTTCCATGTTCGCGTTCTCCTGCAAAGAGATTGTCTTTATTATAAATCTCTTTATAGGATATTTAAAGCGCTTTCTTCTCTTTTTCGGATATTTTTCTTGTGTTTTTTCGTCGGATGCGATATATTGTGTTTGAGGTGCTGCATATGTACAAAACCTTTGGCGAAACGATCGCTTCCCTGCGCCGCGCACACGGTATGCGCCAGCAGGCGCTGGCTGAGGCCATGGCTGAGGCCGGGATGCCGGTGTCGAATCAGGCAGTTTCAAAGTGGGAAAATGACGCCACGCTTCCAAACGCGCAGCAGTTTCTGACGCTCTGCCGCGTGCTGGACGTGGATGATATCGCGGGCACGTTCTCCGGCGGGGATGCCGGCGTTCTGCTTGCGGGGCTGAATGTAGAGGGGCGCCGCCGCGCGCTGGAATACATCGCGCTGCTGCGCGAGAGCAAGCGCTTTGCCGCCGCGCCCGAAGTGCCCGCGCTGCGCAGCCTGCCGCTGTACTCGCTGGCCGTCTCGGCCGGGACGGGACAGTTTCTCGACGGCGAGAGCTATGAGATGCAGCCGGTCGGTCCGGAAGTGCCGGAGGAGGCGAACTTCGGCGTGCGCGTTGCAGGCGACAGCATGGAGCCGCGCTTTCACGACGGGCAGACCGTCTGGGTGCACCAGCAGCCGACGCTCACACCCGGCGAGATCGGCGTGTTTCTCTACGACGGCAGCGCCTATCTCAAACAGCTCCGGCGCGACGGAGGGCGCGTTTGGCTGCACTCGCTCAACCCGGCCTATCACGATCTGGAGATCTCGGACGCCTTTCCCCTGCGCGTGCTCGGGAAAGCCGTGTCCTGACAAAAAGCAGAAAACTCCCTGCGGGTTCAAGGTCCCGCAGGGAGTTTTCGCATCATGCCTCGTTCCAGTGCAGCAGCCGCTCGCCCAGCTCCGCAACGGTCTGCACCACTGCCGCCGCTCCGGCGGCCTCCAGCTCACCCGGCTCTGCATAGCCGTAGTACACGCCGAGGCACGGCACACCGCAGGCAGCGGCGCCGGTGACGTCATACTTCCGGTCGCCGACCATGAGCGCCGCCTCGGGCGCGGTCTGCGTCTCGGCGAGCGCGGCCGCAACGACCTCGGCCTTCGTGCTGCGCGTGCCGTCATATTCGCAGCCGATCACGCAGTCAAAGAGCCGCTCGAGATCGAACCGCTGCAGGATCGAGCGCGCCATCGGCGTGGGCTTCCCGGTCGCAACCGCGACGCGAAAACCGTGCGCACGCAGCCGGTCGAGCAATTCCGGAATGCCGGGATAGAGCGTGCACTCATAGATGCCGACAGGCAGATACCGCTCCCGGTAGCGCGCGACCGCCGCCTGCGCCTGCTCGGGCGTCATGGCATACAGCTCCGAGAACGAATCGAGCAGCGGCGGACCGACAAACTTGCGCAGACGCGCCGTGTCCGTCTCGTGGATGCCAAAGCCCTCGAGCGCATACTGCACGCTACGCAGGATGCCCTCACCGGTGTCAAAGAGCGTGCCGTCAAAATCAAATAATATCGTCTTGATCATAGAAACTCTCCGTTGTCAGGATGAAAAAAGGATAGCATCCCGGGGCGAAATTGTCAACGGCCGCGCCGGCTGCATACGCTGTAGCAACCATGAAAATGTGAGGTTTCGCCATGAACAACGCACTGGAAACACGCTACTTTCTCAGCGCCATGACCGGCGCGGGCTACTACGCGCTGCACCGGCAGTTCCTCCGGCCGCCGGAGCGCTATTTCTGTATCCTCAAGGGCGGGCCGGGCTGCGGCAAGTCCACCTTCCTGCGCCGCGTCGGCGACGCGGGGCGCGCCGCCGGGCTCTCGGTCGTCTGGCTGCACTGCGCGGGCGACCCGGCCTCGCTCGACGGCGTGTATTTCCCGCAAAAGCACGCTGGCTTCTTTGACGGCACGGCGCCGCACACCGTCGAGCCCGCGCTCTTCGGCGCGAGCGGCGAATATCTCGACCTCGGCGCGTTTTGCCGCACGGAGGCGCTCGATCCGGCGCGCATCCGCGCCCTGAACGCCGACTGCGCAATGTTCCGCCTGCGCGCACAGCAGTACCTGACGGCGGCCGCTGCGCTCGATCCGCGCGCGACGCCGGGGCTGGTCTTCCCCGAGGATCGCGAGGCCGCGCGCCGGCGCGCCAAAAGCGTCTGCACGCGCGAATTCGGCACGCCGCCCAAGGACGCAAAGCCCGGCCGGTGCGACCGTCTGTTTCTGAGCGCCGTCACGTCTGAGGGGAAAATTTTCTTTCCGGACACCGTCGCCGCACACTGCGCGCGCGTGTACCTGCTCGACGACGGATGCGGTCTGGCAGAAGAATTTCTGCACACCGTGCGCGCGCACGCCGTCCGGTGCGGTCTGGACGTCATCTCCTGTCCGGATGCACTCATCCCCTCGCGCACACAGGCCGTGCTCGTCCCGTCGCGCGGCGTCGGCTTTCTCGCCGGGACGGCCGCGGATGTGCCGGACGGTCTGTCGCAGCGCCATATCCGGCTCGATGTTCTGCCCGATCCGGAGCGGCAGCGCACGCTGCGCCGCGCCATGCGCAGTGACGCCCGCCAGCAGCAGCTCGCCCTCGAGCGCGCCATCGAACAGCTGCACATGGCGGCGCTGCTGCACAACGAGCTTGAGGCCGTCTACCACCCGTGCATGGACTTTGACGCACTGAGCGCCTTCACGGAGCGGTATCTGAAAACCTTTCCCGGCGTCTGAGCGCAAAAAGCCCCGGCGGAACAAAGCTCGTTCCGCCGGGGTCGTCATATGGATCAGCAGCAGGGGGAAAAGCAGGGGTTGCAGCACAGGTTCAGCAGGCACATATCCGCGCACCAGCTTCCTGTGCCGAAGCCGCTGTTCGGATATCCGGCGCTATAGGTCGCATAGGCCGTGCCGCCGCTCTCGATCTGGTGCAGCAGCCGCTGGATATCCGGGTTGGCCGGATCCATCGCAGCCGCACGGCGCGCGTCTGCAAGCGCCTGCACGCGGTTGCCCGCGCCGGAGTTCGCCATGGCACTGATCGCGTACCAGTTGGCATCGCGCTCGGCCAGCGGCACACCGGAGAGCGCCTGCAGCGCCTCGGCAAAGTGGCCGACGTGGATATAGTTCGCCGCCGCCTGATATTCCGGCCGGATACCGGGGTCGCGCTGCGCGCCCCAGCCGCCATAAGCGCCGTAGCCGCCCGCCTGACCGTAGCCGCCGGACGCGCCGTAGGCATTGGCGGTCCCGTTTTTGATCGCGTCATAGGCCGCATTGACTTCGTTCATTTTTTCCGTCGCGCGCGGATCGTCCGGGTTCAGGTCCGGATGATATTTCTTGGCCAGACGGCGGTAAGCCGCCTTGATCTCCTCTTCGCTCGCGTTTCTGGACACACCGAGGACTTCGTATGGGTCTCTCATTCGGCGCTCCTCCCGATCTTATGTTTTTTCATGGCCGCGTCATACCGCAGCCACACGCCGGAGTACAGAATATTGCGCAGCAGCTCGACATCCTGCAAGACCGGCAGCGCCTCAAACGCCGCCGAGCATTCACCGAGCAGCATCCGCAGCAGCGCATGCAGGTCTGCGTCCTGCGGCAGCGCGCGCAGCGGATTGTAGCGCCCATGGCGGCGATCCTCCGGCAGGTCGATCACCGCGTCAAGCAGGTAAATAAACCGTCCCAGCGCCTCGCCGAACGGCCGCAGGCGGGCATCCCAGAGCTCCCCTGTCACAAACAGCTCGCCCATCAGCCGTCCGAAGCAGTTCGCCGCAGCGTCCATGTCGCCGGTGTCCGCCTGTTCGATCTCGCCCAGCTGCGCCATGCACTGCTCGATCGCGGCGCACTGGCGCGGCCAGCGCACACGCGCTGCGGCACATTGACGGCTGAGCGCCTCGGACTCCCAATACTTCAGCGCGCTGCCGTCATCCTGCCAGTCGTCGCGGCAATTGTAATACGCCAGCACGACGTTCATGTCGGCGGCGTAGTCCGTGTAGCGCGTCTGCCAGTAAAAGTGCCTGCGCAGCGGGTGCGCAGGGCAAATCTCCATACCGCGCTCCTCATCCGCCTCATACAGCGCCGAGAGCAGCAGCACCAGAAACGTCATGTCATATGTCAGCGTCAGGCGGCCGGAAAAGCCGTGGCGCTGCTTGAGCACCCGGCACAGCCCACAGTAGCAGCCCTTATAGCGATCCTTCTGCGGCTGGGTCAAGCCCTCGAGATTTGCGATCACATATCCAAACATCGGCCGTCGCCTCAGGTCTTGCGCTGGAACGATGTGCCGCACTTGCGGCAGACGATGTTGATCTTGCCCTTGCCGCGCGGCACACGCAGACGCGTCCGGCACGAGGGGCATTTAAAAAAGCGGTAGTCACGCCGCTGATGCCAGCGGTCGACCGCGCCGCGCCACGCGCTCGTCACCTTGTAGCGCTGGCGCAGATACGCGCCGTTTTCCTGCTGGCGGCGGTAGACATTGCGCGAGAACATCCGGAAATAGGTCACGATCAGGCCGAGTACGGCCAGCGACCACAGAATGCGCGATGCGTATCCATGCACGAACATGCTGACGACCAGCAGGATCAGCGTCAGCACGGACAGGAGGCGGTTGAGCGCGTCCATACCGTTTCTGCCCATCATCCATTTTGCAAACCGTTGTCTCATGACCGATCACCTTTCCAGGCTGCTGAATTTCATTGTTGTATTTTATCACACGCGTATGAGAAATATATCAAAGAACTGTAAACACCGCGATACATGGCGAAAAAAATACGTTTTTTCCTCCCCGCCGCAATGCGTATTCTTCGGCAATCGGCCGCCGGAACGCACGCAAAGCCCCCGCCGACTGACACACATCAGGAAGCGGGGGCTCTGTTTTATTTCGGATCAGCAGATCCGCCGGGGGCGCATTACTCGGCGTCCGCGACGATCGTGCCCTTCTTCTTCGTGGCGGCGCTCACGATCACCATAGCAACGGCGGAGACGAGAATGCCGATAAACGCGAAGTTCAGGGAGGTCTTCATAATCTGCGCGACCGCGCAGCCGACCAGACCGAACACCATGCCGGCAACGATACCGGGCGTCGTGATGAAGTGCTTATTGCGCAGGCCGTAGCTGAGGAACACCGGGCAGGCCAGCGCCGCCGCAGAATAGGCGTAGGTATTGGTCAGCCAGTTGAGCGTGTCCGTCCAGACGAGGCACATCAGCAGCGCGATGGCCATGAGCACGGCCGACAGCACACGCGAGATCGTGACCATCTTGTGGTCGGGGATGTTCGGGTTGATGGTGGAGATGATATCGCGGGTGATATTGGTGACGGAAGTCTGCACGCCGGAGGAAGTCGTGGACATCAGCGTTGCAAAGACGAGCGCTGCAAACAGCGCCATGACGCCGGTGGGCAGCTTGCCCATGAACCACGCCGTGGGGCCGTTGGCGATCTCTGCAATGTTGAGAGAGCGGAGCGAGAGGCCCATGTAGACAGCCCAGACAAAGCTCAGCAGGGACAGGGCTGCGGAGAGAATGAGGGACTTGTTGACCTGCTTCTCTTCCTTGATGGCGCAGACGCGCTGGAAGTAGATCTGGTTGGTCATGCCGCCGGGCAGAACAGCAAAAATCCAGAGCATGCAGGTCGCCACACCGATGTTATCGGTGATGGAGCTCGAGAAGCTGAGCATGGACGGGTCGATCGTGTTGAGGTTGCTGACGATATTGGAGACGCCGCCGCCCATGACCGTGACGAACACAACGCAGACGATGCACATGGCGATCATGAAGCAGGAGAAGATGAAGTCCGTCCATGCGACGGTCTTCAGACCGGACGGCATGACAAACGCCAGCGCGAACACGGCAAACAGCACGCACAGCAGCGTGTAGTCAATGCCGGTCAGGTTGGAGTAGATATTGCCGAAGGCCGTGATCTGGGAGGTCACCCAGCCGAACGGCACAAAGACCGTCATAACACCGGCGACGATGCGGATGAGCTTATTCCCGTTCGTGAAGTGCGCGAGCACATCGGGAATGGTGGTGAAGTTGTTGCGGCGCAGCCACTTGGCGAGTACCATAATGATGATGAACGGCAGCGACGCCAGCACGCCATAGATGAAATGGCCGATGCCGCGGGTATACGCATTGCCGACATGCGCCACCAGAATGCCGCCGCCCATTGCGCTGGCAAACTGCGTGCCGATGACGACATAAAGCGGAAGGCTGCGGTCTGCGACCTCCCAGTCGGCCTGAGTGGTCTTTTTGCGTCCGGAGATGATGTAGGTCGGGATCAATGTAAGTGCGATGACTGCGACCGTTGCCACCAGGATGAGGATCGTGGTTGAGTTCACGTAGGTTCTCCTTTCTAACTTGCGAATTCTGACTCTCTATCTTTGCCCTGTAGGGTATGTTCGGCACACGTGGCGCGCATCCAAAATAATGCAGCGCTTTAACGTACCAAACAATAAAGAAATTTTAGCACAGGCGTCTATATGTGTCAATAAAAAGGGCACAAATCCTATAGACGAAATCCCCTTCAAGAATTGCATATATTTTTGTTGAATATGCACATTTATTCATGCCTGTTTTTTACATCTTCAACAACAAAATATTTATGATATTGCACAATTGACTGTGTCGCAAAACAGCGCTATACTGAATTTCAGCTCGTTTTATAAGGAGGCCCCAGAACATGGCACAACTGAAAATCAGTGAAACGCAGCGGACCAAGGGCGTGATCCTCGCCCTGCTGTCTACGCTGTCTTTTTCTTTTATGATGATTTTTGCGGCTCTGAACTCGCCGGAGATACCCTTGTGGGAGCAGACGTTTTTCCGCAACCTGATCGGCATCTTCGTGGCAAGCTTCATCCTCATCAAGAACCACCAGCCGCTCTTCGGTGAGCGCAAATACTGGCCGCAGATGTTCGCGCGTTCGCTCTTCGGACTGCTTGCCGTCATGCTGCTGTTCTACGCGTCCAGAAACGCGCTTCAGGCGGATGTCAGCATCATGAACCGCATCTCCATGTTCACGATCTCGATCGTTTCGGTCGTGTTTCTGCATGAGCGGCTGACGAAGATGCACATCCCGGCCATGCTGATCGCCTTCACCGGTGCGTACATCGCGGCAAACCCGCGGTTTGATTCCGCGTTCCTGCCGCTGCTGGCTGCATTCTGCACCTCGCTGTGCGACGCCGTGTGCTATCCGCTGCTGTCCTACTTTTCGGGGCGTGTCAACGCTTACAGCGTGGTCATGTTCTTCTGTACGTTCAGCACGATCGTGTCCGGCATCTGCATGATCCCGACCTTCGTCGTGCCGAGCGGTCCGGATCTGTTCTACCTCATCATGATCGGCGTCACGGCGGCGCTCGGCCAGATCCTGATGACGCTGTCTTACCACTACGCCCCCGCCGGTGAGCTGAGCATTTATAACCTCATGGGCATTCTCTTCAGCGCGCTGCTGGGCTTTTTCATCCTGCACCAGATCCCGACCGTGCGCACCTTTATCGGCGGCGGCCTGGTCGTTCTGGCGTCTCTGCTGCTGTTCTTCTACAAAAAGCGCTGGCTGAAAACGAACGACTCTTCCGCCGGCTGAAGCCCACGAAAACGATAACAAAAAGCACGGTCGGTGTCTGACTCCGGCCGTGCTTTTTTCATGCTTTCAACTCAGCCGTTGCAGAGCGCAACGAATTCGTCGAAGCCAATATCCTCGCTCAAGCCGAGCGCCTCCATAGTATAGCCTTCCGCCATCACATCACCGACGAGCGCCTCGCCGATCGTGCAGACAGAATCGATCACCGGGGTCGGAACCTTGGCGATCTTGCCGAGGATCTGCACAGAGCGCAGGCTGAACGGCACATCCTCGAGCAGGTAGCGTACCTGCAGGCTGTTGGGGCCCATGATGCCCTTGTAGCACTCGGCGTTCTTGAGCATCGTGTAGAGGTCGCCCTCATAGCTGTACTCCAGCGCGAAAGCCGCCTCTGCGTCCGGAAGCTTGACGCCATACGCCGCGCAGATCGCCATTCTCTCCTGATCGAGCGCCTTCATGAGCGTGATCTGGCTGGGGACCATGTCATTGTAGTAGTTGAACTTCTCACCCTTTTCGATCTGGGCGGTGTACAGCAGCGTCGGGCCCGGATGGAAGATCAGGTTGAGGTTGTCGAGCGCAAGCTGGATGCTGTTATCAATGAAGTGGTGCTGGCTGAAGACCGGATAGATGGCCTCCTTGATGATCTCGCGCTTGCTGTTGGGGATGGCAACAATGCTCAGCTCCGTCTTCTGGCCGGTGACAAAGACGTCGCCGGTGGTCTGAATGCGCGCAGCAAACAGCAGCGTGCTGGTCGCAGCGAGAGAAATATCCGCCTTGCAGCCGGCCTCAGCCAGCGCCTTCTTAAACGCAAGGATGCCCAGACCGGAGACCGGGTCGATGACGACGATCTGGCCGTCAACAAGGTGCGGCGCAAGCTTCTGCGCGATGGAGACGTGGTAAATCTCCGGCAGAATGATAAAAATCACTTCGCAGCCGTCAATGGCCTTGGCGATATCCGTCGTCGCAAACTGGATCTTACCGAAACCGGGAAAGTCGGTGTTGCCGTAGATGTTGACACCACCGAGCTCATTGAGCTTTGCGACCGTGTCTTCCATCACGTCGAAAATTCGGGTCTGATAGCCCTGATTGGACAGCCATGCAGCCGTCGTCTGGCCGCCGTTGCCGGCGCCGATAATGGCAATAGGTTTGTTTGTCATGCTCTTATACCTCCTGATGAAAGATGAATTCCGTATCAGCCATTGACGAGCTTCAGGAACTCGTCGACCGTCATATCTTCGCTCAGGCCCAGCGTCTTGAGCGTATAGCCCTCGTCCATGTCGCCGCCGACAAGCGTCTCACCAAGCGTGCAAACTGCGTCGATGACCGGCGTCTTGATCTTGGCGATCTGACCCAGTGCCTGCAGCGAACGCAGGTTGTACGGAATGTCCTCGAGCAGATAGCGTACCTTGAGCGATTTCGGTCCCTTGATGCCCTTATAGCATTCGGCATTGCGCAGCATATCGTAGAGATCGCCCTCATAGCTGTACATGCGCGCGAAGCTGTCCTCGACGTTCGGCGTGTCGACATGGTAAATGCTGCACAGCTCCATGCGCTCCTTGTCGATGGCCTTGATGAGCTTGATCTGGCTCGGCGTCATCGAGTTGTAGTAATCGAAAGTGATGCCGCGCTCAATGAGAGACGTGTACAGCAGCGTCGGGCCCGGATGGAACGCCAGATTGAGGTTTTCCATGGCCGTATCAATGATGTTGTTGGCAAAGATATGCTGGCTGAACACGGGATACATTGCGTCCTCAACGATCTGCTTGCGGTTGCCGGGGAACGCAACAATGCTCAGCTCCGTCTTCTGGCCGGTGACAAGAACATCGCCCGTCTCTTTAATGCGCGCGGCAAACAGCAGTGTGCAGGTCACGGCCAGCGTCACGTCAGCCGTGCAGCCGGCATCGGTGAGCGCCTTTTTGAAGGAGATCGCACCCAGGCCGGAAGCCGGATTGAGCACGACGATCTGACCGTCCTTGAGATAAGGAGCCATCTTTACAGCGATGGAATCGTGATAGTTCTCCGGAAGAATCAGAAGGATGAGCTCACAGCCCTCAATTGCCTTCTCCATATCGGTAGTCGCAAACTCTATCTTGCCGAAGCCGGGGTAATCAGTATTGCCATAAATATTCACGCCGCCCAGCTCATTGAGTTTTGCAACGGTATCCTCCATCACATCAAAGATTCTGGTCTTGTAACCCTGATTGGCAAGCCAGGCAGCCGTGGTCTGTCCGCCGTTACCGGCGCCAATGATCGCAATGGGTTTGTTTGTCATGTGTGTTCCTCCTTAAACGTGGATTCTAAAATGACATCTATCATCTAGATGTGTCCATACTACAACTTTTCAAAGCTCCGGTCAATCTAAAAAATATACAAAGTAATGACTAAATAACCACCATTTGACGGCGATGTGAACGTCGCAGAGATGTATTCGCCCAAAAATATACATGCTTGGCAGGCAATGGCGAGTAATCGTAGCACCTGCGGAAACATGGACGCGGTGCACGGACAAAAGCAATTTCAGCGGCGCAGCAGTCGCAGAGTGCTGAGAGCTGAGTAAAGATGGGTGCGCCGGACTCCGGCAGGCCTGGATCCACACATAGAAAGGACCACACACCAGTCCAGAAATAAATCAGGCAGGTATAGGCGAAGCGGGACCGGATGACGGCTGCAAATGTCAAAAGCGCCGCAGACATTTGTCTGCGGCGCTTTGGCAGGGGAAGAAGGCTTCGAACCCTCGGCCTACGGTTTTGGAGAGGGAACCTAACCTTTTTTTATTAGGCCTATCGAAATCGTTGATTTTTCTATGTTCTATGAACTAGTATATGCATTTCCATTTTTATTGTCAATCAAGCTTACTAAGGGATAATTGTTTTTCATATTTCTTTTGCTGAGTCTTGAGTGCTTGATTCACTCGCTTGTCCGCTTCGAACTGGATAAGTGCTAAGACCTCTTCCTCAGTATAGGTTTTGGGTGTATTCTCTTGCTGCTGATTATTTTCAGCGCCGTTTTCATTATTATTGTTATTAATATCTTCTGCCATAATAAAAACCTCCATTTAATAGTTGTTGCGGCCGCCTCCGCGCTGCCCCAATAGGTCAGTTGTTGTTTAGTGTCTAACCCCTGTTAAAACGTCAATATAGAAAGAGAGTCTAACAAATCGCTGTTAGACTCTCTTTGCTTTTAATTATTTAATTGCGGCCTTAGTAAAATTCTTTACCTTCCGCATACGCCTTGCGGCATTCGTTTAAAGACATAATGTTTGCTAGCCCTTTTGCGTCGGGATTTTCTTCTTGCGTAACATCGTTCATCCAACTGCAAATAGGACATTCTTCAAACTCTACCTCAAATCTATACTTGCCGCACACTGGACATTGTCTAATGGCTGGATAATTCATTATTTTACCTCGTGAATTTTCTAATTTGGTCTAACCAGTATTCTTCTGGTTCCATTCCGCATATTTCTTTTTGGGGAATAAACAATGTAGATATTGTTCCTTTATCATTGAATATTGCAAATAAACCTGTAGAATGCTGAAACTTAATCAGATTGCCTTTCGCGCTTATAAAACCAACGACATCAACCATATCTATTTCTTTCTTAATAAAGGCATCTGCCATTGCTTCATATTTATCCCAAGTAGCATCACCTATAAGACCAGTAAGTTCCTCGGCGTGTTTCTAATGTCGTGGAGTTCTTTTATAAAAACGCATCGCTAATTACTCCGCTGCAACTCATGGACTTTATTAATTGCTTCCTGAACATCGGGCTTATTGCTGCCTTTGGCGAACGAACTTTATTAATCTTTTTCAATATTGTATCATTTTTCTTTTCTAAATTCAACTGGATAGATTCTGCATTCAGCCTCGTCGAATTTTTGTTGGCAGAGTCGGTGATATTCATCCGCCGTTTTACGAGTAATAAACTCATTGATTAATTCGGGTAGGGTCTTGGCGGCGGCCTCGGTTAGTGTTATACGCATCTGGGGTTCCTCCTTACGGTTCTAAAGTTAGAGATTCATAGACCTAGAGAGGAAAAAGGGGCCGCCCCAAATAAAAAAAGGTTCACTAGAATTAGAAAAATCCTAGTGAACCTCACGTTTTTGGCAGGGGAAGAAGGCTTCGAACCCTCGGCCTACGGTTTTGGAGACCGTCGCTCTACCAACTGAGCTATTCCCCTATATGATCAAAAAATGGTGGGCCTTCAGGGACTTGAACCCGGGACCGACCGGTTATGAGCCGGTTGCTCTAACCAACTGAGCTAAAGGCCCATATTCAAAGAATGCCGCCACGGTTGGTGACGGCAATATCTCTGGCGCCTCCTGTAGGATTCGAACCTACAACCCTCCGGTTAACAGCCGGATGCTCTGCCGTTGAGCTACCGAGGAATTCGGTGCGTTCTTCGTGACGCAAGAAATTATTATACGCATCTTGAGAATCGGTGCAACATCTTTTTTGAAAAAAGTTGCAACTCGATTCCCATCAGCGTAAACAGTGAATTAGCGCCTGCGCAGCGAAGGCCTCCTGCGGCCTCTGCCAGTACGTGCTGCGCGCTTAGTGGGGCGCTTGGGGTTGGGGATCAGGCGATCGTCGGCATACTCAAAGCCTTCGACGTCGTGCGTTTCCAACAGATGTTGCGTGTGGTATTCGATTTCGCGCAAATCAAGGAGCTGATCCGGGGAAAGGAACGTGTAGGCAGCACCTGATTCGCCTGCGCGACCCGTACGCCCGATTCGATGGATATAATCCTCGGGGGAGTCGGGCACGTTGAGGTTCACGACATAGCTTACATCGGTGATATCGATGCCACGCGCCAGGACGTCGGTGGCAACCAGCACGTCTATCTTGCCCTCTCGGAAGTTTTTCAGCGCGCGGTCGCGTTTGCCTTGATGCTTGTCTGCGTGGATGCTGTCGGCTTTTACGCCTGCATCCTTCAAACGCGTGGCGCACGAATCTGCGGATTGCTTGGTGCGGGTAAACACGATGACGCGTTCCGCCCCTTGCTCTTTGAGTAAGGCAACAAGGAGATCCTGTTTCTGGCGCTCTGAAACAGGCAGCAGGTATTCGTTTACCGTGTCGGCGGTTTCACCCTTGTGGGCGATCTCGATAACCTCTGGATCGGCCTGTACGAGTTTTGCCTTCGCTTGAACGTCAGGCGTTAAGGTGGCGCTGAACAAGAAGGTTTGACGTTCTTTGGGCGTCATGCGCACGATTGAGTTCACAGGGGGCCAGAAGCCCATGTCCATCATGCGATCGACTTCGTCAAGCACAAGATAG
>OLYB01000168.1_pt1 | contig 67663 bp, 48 predicted proteins | sample 1674481 | NCBI WGS metagenome assembly OLYB01 (sample SAMEA103958167, study PRJEB25191) | human gut metagenome
TGATGTATCGCAGCTTGCGTACTTCTGCAATTCCTAACGTATCAACCGCTTCCACTATCAGAGGGTCAGCCTCATAGATGCCATCCCTAAATTCATAGTCGGATTCGGTCTCATAAGGTAAGACCTTCTCCAAAATATCCACTATCACTTTCCTCTTGGAAATGATAGACTTATTGGCGTTACGCAGTTGCAGCCATTCCGCATTGCCTGCTTTATACAGATATGAGCCCCTAAATGCAAAGAAGTATCTCATCAGCGCCTCGTCTGTATAAACAGCAAACAGAGTGTCTTCATTCAGATATATATTCCTTACCATTACATCATTCACATAGTTATCTACCTTACAATACGACTTTCTCTTATTGGCATCCAGAAATTTGTTGAACGGGGAAGTCTCAAGTAATTTGCGGAAGGCATATTGAGCACCGTTATCAGTGGCATTGTTAAGTTCCCTTCTTGTGAATTTATAGCAAACCTCGTATGTATTCACTTCACGCAATACATCTTCCTTACTTCTATAAGTGTAATCATTGAATGAATTGGTAATGTGCGTAATGCGGTTGAGCCCGTTTCTGAACCTGCCTATTATCTGTATCATATCGGAATAGGGGTCCAACACCGTATGCTCAACCAGATACATGTCGGACATCATTATAAGGTCGGGCTTGTAGTCCAGTTCTATATCCATGCCTGCGTTAAATCTGCTTGTGAAGAAGTTGAACTTCTTCATTAGTTTAGGGTCGAATTTGGAATGGGCGTTCTTGAAATTCAATGAATACTTTAACTTACGGACACTCTTGGGAGCACAGAATATGGTGGATTCTTCAAGTATTCCAGCCTTATTCATGAGGGCGTGAATGGCATCCGTAGAGTTGAAGAAGATACAGACACAACCGCTGTCAAATTCATGGATAGTCCGTTTGAAACGTTCCAGTGTGTTATTGGTGTATTGGATATGTATATCCACATGATAGTCAAATTGTGGCTCAATCACCAACATCTGGAAATCCTTGAACCGTGGGTCGGACAGTTCAACCGGAGTGGCAGATACCAGTGCCTTGCCTTTGAACTGGAAGAAGTCGTCTAAAGGCAAGTCAATGCTTTCCCTATAGTCCGCATCCTTCACGAGCTTGTGGGATTCGTCAATCAACATGAAGCATTCACTGTACATATACATATCCAGCTCCTTGAATGCCGCTTTAACCTTGCTGAATGATTCGGGAGTTACCAAGAATTTGTAAAACTTGCCTTCGGAAGCGATGATATACTCCTTAATATCATCCACTCCCACTTTCTCAATTACCCCTATCAGATTGTCATGGACGTGTTTCGGGTCATCACATTTGCACTGGATGGTTGACACATTAGGCTCGATGATTATGGAATGGCGTTTGGCTTTAATCTCGCCATAGGTAGCCCCTAAACCTGTCAGCGTCTTACAAAGTACCGTATCGGTCGGTATCTCTTTAAGGATGGTTTTCAGATAGGGAACCTTACCGTTCTTGTCTTTATTCAGTTTTATAGTATTAATCTTCATAATGGTATATCTTTAAAATGTTATTGATTGGGGGAAACAAGGAGAGAGCTTTACTGGTAACTCTCCCCTTGAGTGTACAGATTACAACAGATGCTTATCTGCCAAGTAGTCCATCAGTTCGTCGGTACGTTCAAGATTAAACTCTACCCGTCCTTTGGGGAAATGGAATATCGATTTGACCTTGCCATAGACTGCTCTAAACAAGGGAACGGTCTGTGGTTTGAACCCATTATCGACCATAAGCTTGAACAAGTCCATTGTGAAGTCCTTGCCTTCTCCATAAGGCTCTACATCATTGGGCTCTACTTTCACATCCTCCGTTTCATTGTTGGTCAAGTATTGCATTATCTTGAGTAAGATGTCTTGGTTGAGTCTCAGCTTGAATTTAGATACTACCCCGGTCTGAATACCAAATGAGGAGTAACCATCCTTGTCTGTGTAAACTTCTATAGTAAGCCGTTCACCTTTATCCATTCTTGAGAGTAATTCTTTGTACGCACTCTCATTGTCGTAGGATGCACTTTTAGGTGTGCCCAAACCTTGTAAACTAAATTTAGACATAATCTTAAAATTTAGAAATTAGACATTAGTTTATTTTGTGAATCGAGAGTGGTGCGCACCGTTTGTCTTTCGATTACGCTGCAAAGTTGGGGATATTAGGGGAGGGCATTAGGGAATAAAATAATCCACCTTTATACTCCCCTTAAGAGAATATAAAAGTGGATTGCTTAATTATCAGATAGTTATACTATCCGTATATGGGGTTTATTGTGTTTATCTTAGTATCCTTGTATTGCTTGATTATCTTCTTTATATTATCGTCATTGTCATTATATGCCTCATTTCTGGTCAGCTTGGTGAAATAGACCAGTTTGGATATGAACAGTAGTTTGCTCTTGGGAGTGTCACCGCTCTTGCCACGCTGGTTATCGAACTGGGGATAGGCTTCAAAGAAGTACAGTAGCATTTGGGTGAACAGCCATATCTGTACGGAGTCTGATGTATTGTAGCCGTTTGGCTCAAACCTTGCTTGATTGAACAAACCATGTTCTGAAACCTCTGCCAATACTTCCTCACAGAAAGCCGCCATGAATGATATGGTATTGGGGTTATCGATGATTAGTCGTTTGCCTTTCACTTGTAAACTTAATGTCATTGGGAGTTTATGGGAGAAACCTATTGCATCATTAAAATCAGCTTCATTCAGCTTTACCATTTCAATGAACTTTGTTATCTCTCCTTTGGACGTGTCATTGAATTTCCAAGTATTTAATGCCTTCCCACTAACGTAATCGCTTATAAACAGAAGTAGATACCAGAATTTATCGGAGTCAATGCCCAATGCCTTTATGATGGCTTGAATACTGTCTATATTGTCATTCCTCATATAGTTGTCATAATTGAAGAATACATTTAGCTTACCTGCATTGTACCGTTGCATGAATTGATAAGGGGATTGTGACGGTAAAAGAACAGAGCTTCCATCTTCTTGAATTTCCATGTCTGGGTGAAACTTATCGGCAATTACAGTTACATATTCCAGTAATTCCTCTTCTTGCCCTACATATTTATCTGTTGTGAAATTATCTATTGGCATGGTTAATTGTATTAGTGCCGTAAAGATAAATAATGCCACTCCATTATGCAACAGAGCGGCATTATAAATTACTACAGATTGTAACTACTGCTTTCCAAACACGTACTTCACGACTTTGGCATTAGCCTTGTTCTCATTTACGAAATCACGTTCAATATAGATGTCCGTTACTTTCATTGCATCGTCAATATGGTTAAGTGCTGCATGGACTATATATTTATCAATGCCAACTTTATTAAGTGCAATGGTAGCCCAACTATGCCTTGCTGCGTAGTATTCCAAATCGTCAATTTCTAATATTGTACCAATTTCTTTTAAGCCGTAGTTGATAGCCTTATTGAAACCCTTCTCGTCAGCATAATATTGATAGAAATTGAAGAGACGTTTACCAGTCTTGTCCTTGTACTTCTCAACAAGAGGCAGGACTAATCTGGGTATGTCAACCTTCATTTGAGCCTTATCCAATCTACGGTCTTTCGTCTTGGTACGATTATAAGTAATGGTATTGTTCGCCATTTCTGTAGCATTATATAAATCGGCTGAATTAATGCCCATCAGACAGAATGATAGAATAAAGCAATCTTTTGCCAAATTATAGCGGCAAGTGGACTTGTAGCCTTTCTTCATATCTTTATAGGGTAGCTTCCATAGCTTCTTTATAATATCTGCGGATATGGCTCTCTTTCTTGTTGCTTCCTGCTTGGGTATTTCAAGTTCCATGAAGGGTGAGTTGGGGATTAGGATTAAATTCTTCTCCTTCTTATTGTATTTCTTCTTGGCTTCATTGAACAGCTTCTTAATGCTTATCAAATATAGAGAGAGTGAACGATTGGAAGGTATCCGTTTACCCTGCTGCATTAATCTTTTAGTCCGTATCTCGCGTTCTTTATTCAAGAATGCTTTAAAACTTTCTAAGAAGTCAAGGGTAATCAAATTAATATCCAATTCTTCCTTGCCAACAAACCGTACCAAAGCATTGATGGCAGTTGTATAATTGGGTGCTCCTTTTATGGTGGTAGAAGCTATCCACTCACGACTGAACTTTATAAAGTCAATGGTTTGTTGCTTCTCTTGTTCTCCGTTTAAGAATTCAATTATCTCATCTAACGAATAATGATTTTGGTCTAATTGTAGTTTGAAACACTGTTCTCTGTAATAAAGCACCAGTCCATCTATCGCTCTTTTAATGGAAGTGTCCTCTTTAAATTTGAGGGATTTAGTTAGGTCTTTTGAAGTTATAAATAGATTAGTTGATAGTCTTTTAACCTTACGGTCTAAAGTAAATCTAATCTTAACATTGTACGTTCCGTCAACTTTTAGTTCACTCTTCTTGATTTCGGCTTTGATAGTCAGCATGTTAGTAATGTTTAAATCAGTCAACAATTAGTCAACAAATACCTAATACAATACTAAATATAACCAAGCAACAGACCCTTAATCGGAGGTCTCCATGAACTAAAAAAGGCTCTATCTCGTTAGAGATGAGCCTTTTAGTTTGTGGACCAGCCTGGGCTTGAACCAGGGACCTCCAGATTATGAGTCTGTTGCTCTAACCAACTGAGCTACAAGTCCGATGCATCCTTGCTTGGATAGCGGGGACAAAAGTAGCATTTTCTATTGAAATATGCAAGACTTTTGGATAAAATTCCTTATAACCTTTGTCCTTAGAACTTATAAATTCGTTTTGGATTCTTGGGAAACCAGCCTTTTTTCACTCGTTCTTCCTGCTCGAATATCTCCTTGATGGTCCAGAACGAGGAAAATGCAAAGACGCCCAAAAGGGAGGCTATCATGATGTTCTCCGTATAAAGGGAGGCAATGATGCCGCCGATGCCGAGTAAAAGGAAAATCCACCAACACTTGGTGCCCCAATAATATTCGGCTTTCACAACTATGGGGTGAAACAAGCCGATGATGAGGAATGTGCAGATACCTATGACAAGGCCCGACAGATGATATTCGTTCAAGAAATCCATTGTTGTTCGTTATTTCTCGGGGCAAATAGGAATCTCCTTCTTGATGCTCTGTTCCAGGGAAATCAAGGTCTCGGTAGCGGTTACGCCAGGAATCTCCTGCATCTTGTTGTTCAGCAAATCCATCAGATGCTCGTTGTCGCGGGCATATACCTTGGTCAGCATGGTGTACGGACCAGTGGTGAAGTGGCATTCTACGATTTCGGGAATCTTGCCCAGCTCAGCAACTACCGTCTTATACATGGAGCCCTTTTCCAGCTTGATTCCTACGTAAGTGCAGGTTCTGTATCCAAGGGACTTGGGATTTACATGATAGCCTGAGCCAACAATAACGCCAAGGTCAATCAGGCGCTGTACACGTTGATGGATGGCAGCACGTGACACGCCACATTCAGCAGCTACGTCCTTGAAAGGGATACGGGCATTTTGGGAAATGATTTCCAGAATCTGCCGGTCAAGATTGTCTATTTTTTCCATAATAGTAAATAAGTAAAGTTCTTGTTGTTATCAAATAGTAAGCAAATATAGGACTTTATTTTAATTTATCTATAAAAAGGGACGGAAAAATGAATAAAAGTGAGGGGTAACGATAAGGCGCGGATTACGCGGATTTCACGGATTTAGTTTACCAAATCCGCGTATTCCGCGTAATCCGCGCCTAAAAGAAGTATCAAGAGGGTTTTGCCCCTCCCTTCGGATTGTTACATTACTTCTCGATACCCAGCAGTTCCACTTCGAATATCAAAGTAGAGAACGGCTTGATTTGGCTACCGGTTTCTCTTGAACCGTATGCCAGGTCGTAGGGGATATAGAGTTCCCACTTAGAGCCGACGGGCATCATGGTGAGGGCCTCTGTCCAGCCTTTGATTACCTGGTTGGCACGGAAAGTAGCAGGTTCGTTGCGCTTGTAAGAGCTATCGAATTCTGTTCCGTCAATCAGCGTACCTTTGTAGTTTACTTTCACCTTGCTGCTGTCGGCAGGAACGGCACCGTTACCCTTGGTGATGATTTTGTATTGCAGACCGCTCGGGGTAGTTACTACACCTTCTTTAGCCTTGTTCTCAGCCAGGAACTTTTCACCGGCAGCTTTGTTGTCAGCATACTTTTCTGCGGTTGCTTTTTCTTTGATGGCATCCATCTGAGTACGCATGTACTCTTGAGCTTTCATCATATCCATAGCACCACCCTTGCCGATGACACCTGCTACGAAACCTGCCAGCAGATTTTCGCGGCTGATGCTCTGTGTAGAGTCGTTGCCGAAGATTTGTTGGTTGAAGCCTTCCACCCATTGCTTGCTGACCATCTGGCCTACTTGCAGACCGGCCATGTAAGCCACGTCTTTCTTATCGATTTTGGCTGCGCCTTCGTTGAAACCTTTCAGGAATTCTGACATCTGGGTTGAGTCAATTCCTTGCTGTGCAAGATACTGGTCCAAACCTTCTGTACGTGCCATACCGATGGCGTAAGACAATGAATCGATGTCCGTCTTCAAATCAGCTTTCGGACTTTGAGCAGTACAAGATGCCATACCGGCAGCTACTGCAAGAGCCATGAGAAATGTTACTTTTTTCATTTTGCTTTTACTTGTTGTTTATTTAGATAAAATTTTCTGTAATTCGACTTCGAATACGAGCGTGCTGTGGGGAGGAATCATCTCGCCGGCACCCTGCGCTCCGTATGCCAGGTCGCTGGGGATGTAGAGTTTCCACTTGGCACCTTCGGGCATAAGCTGCAGGGCTTCCACCCAACCGGGTATCACTTGGTTTACACCGAACGTGGCAGGCTGGCCGCGTTTGATGGAGCTGTCGAACAGCGTTCCGTCAATCAGTGTGCCTTCGTAGTGGCATTGCACCTGGTCGGTGGCTTTGGCATAGCGGCCCACGTTTCCTTCCGTGATAACTTCGTATTGAAGTCCGCTGGGCAGCGTAACAACTCCCTCGCGTTTTTTGTTCTCTTCCAGGAACTTTTTGCCGGCTTCTATGTTTGCTGCGTTCATCTTCTCCTCCAGTTCGGCGAAGTACTTGTTGACGATGTCACGGGCTTCTGTGTGGCTGATTGCCGTCTGGTTGCCCTCCAAAACGTCTTTGATTGCTTGTGCAAAGTCATCTACTGCAATGCCTTTGGCACCCATGCTTAAAAGATTCTGACCTATTCCAAGGCCGATAGCATAACTGAATTTGTCCATAAGATTCTTTTGTTGACGACCGGATTGGTTTCTTTTCCAGTCTATTGCAAATTTATGAGTGGCAAAAGTACGTCTTTTATTTGAATGATAAGGCTTTTAAGTATTTAATTTTTCTTATTTATATCACAACTTGAACATTCTTCTTATATTTGTCTTACTTTAATAAAGGAAAGGAGCGGAAAATGAAGAACTTGGTCATATTGTCGGGTGCTGGTATGAGCGCCGAGAGCGGCATCAGCACATTCCGTGATGCGGGCGGACTGTGGGACAAATATCCGGTGGAGCAGGTGGCGACTCCCGAGGGGTATGCACGTAATCCGGAACTGGTCATTAATTTCTATAACGAACGTCGCAAGCAGTTGCTCGATGTGGTGCCGAATGCCGGGCATCTGGGTGTTGCCGACCTGGAAAGGGATTTCAATGTGACGGTCGTCACCCAGAACGTAGATAATCTGCACGAGCGTGCCGGCAGTACGCACGTGATACACTTGCATGGGGAACTGACGAAGGTTTGTTCCAGCCGTGACCCTTATAATCCGCATTTCGTCAAGGAACTGGCGCCGGAGGAATATGAAGTAAAGTTGGGCGACAAGGCGGGCGACGGCACGCAACTCCGCCCGTTCATCGTGTGGTTTGGCGAGTCGGTGCCGGAGATTGAGACTGCCATCCGGTATGTGGAGCAGGCGGACATCTTCGTCATCATCGGCACCAGCCTGAACGTTTATCCCGCTGCGGGACTGCTGAACTACGTGCCCCGTGCCGCCGAAGTGTATCTGATAGACCCCAAGCCGGTGGACACGCACGTCATGCGTCCGATACATGTCATTCAAAAGGGAGCTTCGGAAGGGGTAAAAGAGTTGAAGGCGCTGCTTACAGTTACCCAGCCTCCTTTGCCTTAGGACTTAATCTCCTACGTCTTAGGACTTAGCCCCTCACGGTATAGGACTTAATATGCAGAACATCCGGATGCCTTTCTCCAAAACACCCGGATGTTTTACCCAAAAACATGGGGATGTTTTGCCCCATTACATCCGGATGTTTTAGGTGAAAACATGGGGATGTTTTGGGTACTCACTCCTATACTGTAGGGAGCTGGGTATAGGGGGGATTCCCACAAGGTATAGGTCTTGCGGGAATAAAGTATATTTGCTCTCGAAACTTGTGCTATTTCTTTATCACGGCCCGTAATACGAACCAGGCATGATGGGCTATGGTACTCGCCAGTCCGTAATGTCGCGCCATGATGCGGAAGCGTTCGCGCAGGGATGCTTGCCGGTTCTGGGTGGTCATTCCCTCTTCCAGATAGTCGATGAGGGTGAGATGGGTGTTGTGTAACGCCCTTGCCTTCTTCATCACCCGGATGCACCAGTCGAAGTCGGCGGAGAAGCGGTATTGCAGGTCGTAGGGTTCTACAAGGGAAGCTTTGGCAAAGAAGGCCTGATGGCAGACCAGCATGCCCTGCTTGAAGCTTCGCCAGGTAAGCACTTCCGGGGCGGCGAGGCGGCGCATGCGGATGAAGTGACCTTCCTTGTCCACCAGTTCCGTTTCGCCGTACAGCACGTCGGGTAGTTCGTTGCCGGAGATGGAACGCACCATCTGCTGCAAGGTGTCGTCCTCGTGGAAGCTGTCGCCGGCATTGAGGAAGCAGAGGTAATCGCCGGTGGCAAGGCGGATACCTTTGTTCATGGCGTCGTACAGTCCCTTGTCCGGTTCGCTCACGATGCGGGTGATGCGGTCGCGGTAACGGTCGATAATGGAGAGCGTGCCGTCTTTGGACGCACCGTCCACAAGGATGTATTCTACGTGGTGGTAGGTTTGCGAGATAACGCTTTGAATCGTGTCCTCCAGTACCGCTTCGGCATTGTAGGTCACGGTGATGATGCTGAATTTCGGGGTGGGGTGGTTATGCATTTCTTCCGGTCACTTTGTTGTAAAGGTCAATGTATTTCTTGGCGACGACGTTCTCCGAATAGTGGGAGATGGCTTTCCGGCAGGCTTGTTCCGAGAGGCTGGGGTAGTCGGGTTCGGTCAGCGTCCAGTAGATGCCGTTGGCAAAGTCTTCCGGGGATTTGTATTGTGCCACGTAGCCGTTGTGCAGGTGGTCTATCATCTCAGGGATGCCGCCCACGTTGAATCCGACGCAGGGAATGCCGCATGCCATGGCTTCCATGATGGTGTTCGGCAGGTTCTCTTCCAGCGAGGGGGTCACGAAGATGTCCACGGCATTGTAGATGTTCACCAGTTGGTGTTCGTTGCTGACGAAGTTCAGCGGGTAGACTTTGAATGGAAGCAGGTTTTCCAGTTGTTGCGATTGGTTGCCGAAGACGACGACACCCAACTGTTCCCGGAGTTCGGGATGCTTGTCGGCCAGCAGTCGGCACGATTCTATCAAGTAGTCAATGCCTTTCCGTTTGTCCGTAATCTTCACCGAGCCGAACAACATGAGCTTTTTGTCTTGCGGCAGTAGGCAACGGCTGCGGGCTTCCTGTCGGTTGCGGGGCTTGAAGAGGTTGGTGTTGATGGGGTTGGGGATGCACGTCACGGCATGTCCGCAGAAGAGGGCGCTTGTCCGGGCACGTTCTTCCAGCCAGCGGCTGCAGGTGACGAAGTTGATGTGACGGTTGCGATATAGATTCTGCTTTTTCCGGAAGATGCGGTAGGAAAGGTCACGTTTGCCTCCGCCTCCGTGGATGAAGGGGCAGTTGTGGCATTCCTGCTGGTAGTGGGTGCACTCGCGGGCATGGTGACAGATGCCAGTGCAGGGCCACATGTCGTGCATGGTCCAGACGACGGGCTTGCCCGAGGCGAGAATCTTCTCGATGTTCTTCAGCGAGAGCATCCCTTGGTTTATCCAGTGCAGATGGATGACGTCTGCTTGCTGGAATTCGGGCAGTGAGGTGATGTCTGTCCCCGTGTTGGCAATGTCTACGGCAAAGATGTTCTTCTTGTTGAAGCGGTTGGCGCTCCAGATGACGATGCGCTCCCAGACGAACTTCCACACCATGCGCCAGTTATGGTCCAGTGACACAACGGAGATTTGGTCGGTCTGCTTGTCGCGTACCAGCAGCTTGGCTTTGATGCCGTGGTTCTTGAGTGATTCCATCAGACGGCTGGCGGCGATGGCTGCGCCGCCGATGCGTTCGGATGTATTGATAAGTAGTACTCTCATGACTGTTGTTCGTTTCTTCTTTTTTGAATGTTTTTTCTTGTTACAGATGCCGGTCTTGTTTCATCCATTTCCGGATACGCTTTTGCAGCGTTTGCCATATGATGGTGAAGTTGCCGTACCGTAGGTTCAACGCCAGTTCCTCGAACGACCGTGCAATCTTTATCCAGGGATGCCGCCATGCCATGATGCGGTAAACGCTATCCTTGTAGGCTGTGTTCTCGATGACGTGGCGAGGGTGCTTCAGTGGAAACTCCACTTCGTGGCGTTTCATGGTGAAGATGCGGCGGTAACCGCGCGGCATGGTGTGCACGGAGCCGGCAAAGTGGGTGGAGTCGGCAGTGGCTCCCAGATTGTTTATCATGTTGCGGGTGGGCACGATGCTCAGACCCGAATTGAACAACATGGAAGCGTGGAAGATGGTTTCGTAATAGGCTTTCCCGTGTTCGCGGTGGCGTTGGCACATGTAGATGAAGTCTTTGCGGTAGCGCCGTGTGTGGATGAGGTTCTTCAGTTGCCGCATGTTCTCCTTGTCGTCCAGGAAGGTGTAGAATTCATCCCATTGGTCCGTCACCCGCCGCCAGCTCGCCCATCCCCAGATGGAGAAGGTGGTGGCGAAGAAGTAGTCGGAAGTGATGTCGGGTGTAATCTCCTCGTTGTTGAATCCGGCAATCATGCTGATGCGTGTGTCGTGCTCATACTTGTCGAGCAGTTCCTTGCAGAAGCCGAAGAAAGAGACGGCGGGCACGTCGTCATCCTCAAGCACGATACATTTGTCCGACAAGGAGAATGCCCACTTCTGTGCCATGTATTCCGATGGGTCGCAGCCGTAGTTCTTCTCCTGGTAATTGTGGTGTACTTCGCATTCCCAATCGATGTCTGCCACCACTTTGCGACAAGCTTCTATGCCCGGCATGTCACGCTCGCCGCGCGGGCCGTCCTGATAGAGAAACAGTCGTGCGGGGCGTGCTTTCTTCACTTGTTCGAATACTTGCGCCAGCAGTTTGGGGCGGTTGAAGAAAAGAATCAGTACAGATACATCTACAAGGGCTGGTTTCATGGCAATTTTGTTGGATTAGGAGGTGGCTATATGGTCATTTGGTATGTTGAAAGAAAGAACTGCCGGATAATGATTGTTTATCTTGTCCTGCTCTTCTTCTGTATACCGGTGTAAAGTGGGATAGTTGTACCGTAGAAAGTTTTCCAATCCATCAGGTGCTTTCAGATAAAGTGGACCGAATTTGATTGGTTGTAAATGGTTGAGACTCGTCTCCAAAACATGGTCGGTAGTGGTAATCACATTGTTGTAATACAAAGTTTTCCATGAGTTGAAACAACTTTGCATTATCACCATCAAACGGTAGATTGTCTTTTTAGAGAGTGTCATATCAACTATCCGGTTCAGAAGGCAGGCAACAGCTCCACGATTGGTAGGGTTGGATATTTGACATTTTCCGAAGTGTTTCCATAGCCATACCTCTTTTCCCATCAGGCAGCATTTCAGTAAGTTGACAGCTTCATATTGTATCTTCCTTAATAGCTTATTGTTTGGAATACGGTCAAAAGGGAATATATCGACAAAGATTCCTTGATGCATAGGTACATCTTTAAACATCTCTTCGACAAATAAGGTGTTGTTTTTCTTGACTTTGGCAAAGTAATAAGGACTATGAGGGTCGGTATGTATCCATGAAAGAAAGTATGGCTCTCTCAGTTCTTGGGAAGCTATCTGGAGAAACTTATTGTAGTCTTCCCGTTTCATACCTATATCTATGTCGTCATCCCAAGGAAGAATCGCTTTGTCATAGAGTGCCCCTATTGCTGTTCCGCCGATTACAAAATAGGGAATATTGTGTTTGTCGCAGATGCGCACAATCTCTTCCAGTATTTCGTATAGCACCTGATGTAGTTGGGTCAGTTCTTCTGGGGTATATTGCTTCACCATGGATACCATTTTTGATTGATGTCTGCAAAAATAATGATAATAGTTGAAAGGAGCACTTTCCATTTCAATCTTCTTTTGCGAAATCGGACTTGAGTTTTTCTATCAGTGTGTCGGACTCCCCGCTTACTACTTTCCGGCAGAACATCTTTCCAGACTGCCGCAATACCGGCAGGTCCTCGAGTGTCATCACGCGGATGGATGCGCCGTAGTCTATGTAGTGCAAGGGGGTGAGACGGGTAAGTCCGGGGTATTCTCCCTCTAAAAGAAGCCCTTTTGAGGCAAAAGGGGAGTTGAATACGATGGTCTGTATGCACAGTTCGCTGGGTACAAAGCTGGTTCTGAAATACTTCACCAGCTTCTCCTCCGTGCACAACTTTTCATATACATATCGTGCGCAGGGCAACGTGATGGCCCAATAGTCGGAACCGAAATAGACATCTGCCTGCTTGCCTTCCAAGGGTGCAAAAGGGGCTTTCCGGATGGGGAGTATCTGTACCAGCTTGCGCGATGCTACGATGAGTTTGTTCTTCCACCATATACTCTTCCAAGGCAGGTCACGGAAAGGGTGGTAATGGGTTATCTTGTGCAACTGCTGTTTCACGGTGCAGTGTGTCAGGTTGAAACCGCCGATGAATTCAGTGTCTTGATGCTCCTCGAAATAGTGGTGGATGGCGTTGTTGTTCCATAACGGATAGTCTTGCCCGCTCAGGCATACTACGCGGGTATAGGGGATACCGCTGTGCAATACGGCGGCAAGCAATTCTTTCTGATATTCCACTTGTTCCCATCCTCCCCAGCTTATCCGGTGGCGGGGCACGAAAGTGACCTTGTCTCCCAAGGCTTCTTCAAAAGGGTGTATATCGGCATTGAGGTCGATGTGCACGTAGAAGTCTGCCCGGTCATCCAGTGCGGCAACCAGGCGTGCCAAGTGTGGGGCATCCTTGTAGGCGGATATGATGTAGGCTATGCGGCTCATGCTCTTTTTTTCTTTAAGAGGAATTCAATGCTTTCCCGGAAGATGGTAGATTGTAGTTTCCACAAAACCAGTGCATAAAGCCCAGCTACCATAATGATTTTGGCTGCCATATTTAAGTATAGGTTTTCTATGGGCTGAGTAGCATAGTGAGTTGACACTACGAGTACAATGGATAGGGAGAGATAAGGAGAGATGTCTTTCAGCATATCGCGCAGTCTTAATCCTATCTCCCTCTTGACAAAACGGAACCATACAAACAGCCAGCCGATATTGATAATGACGAAAATACGCAGCATCCATTCCAACCCGTATGGGTATATGGCACATACAGCTACTATTTGCAGCAGGCTCAAGCTGATGGTGCTCCACATATAGATAGAAGAATGTCCCCGGCTGATGAGCAGGTTGGAGAACAGATTGATGACGGGAATAAATGCTCCCCAAATACATAACAGTTGCAAGATATCGGCACTGGGCAGCCACTTCTCCGTGATAGTGATTATAATCAGTTCTTTCGATACCAAGCTCAATCCCAGCATGGCGGGGAAAGAGATAAAGGCGGTGAAGCGCAGCAGCTTTCTGAATACGGCAAGTTGTCGTGCCTTGTCGTCGGCAACCCGGGTAAAGACGGGTTGTGCAATGCCGTTTATCATGCCCGTAATCGTGGTATGTCCCATGCCGTTCCACTTGTTTGCCTGCGTAAAGTTACCCACTTCCCGTTCCGAATAGAACTTACCCAACAAGACGGAAAACAAATTGTTATTGATTATGGTGAAGATATTCGTAATGATTATCTTACTGCTGAACCCTATCATCTCCTTAATGGGTGTGAAGTCGAACCGGAAGCGGGGTCTCCAATGCGAGAAGTAGAAGTTAAGAATCGTCATTACGGTGATGAAAGAGATGCTTTGCAATGCAATCCCCCAATAGGCGAATCCGTTTGCCGCCAATGTGATGCCCACAATACCGGAGACTATCAGACTTGAAATAGAAATGACGGTAGTGTCCTTGATTCTGAGGTTCTTGAATAGATATGCCCTCGGTGCAATGCTCATGCTGGAAATGACGAATCCCAAGAAGGAGAGACGGGACAGCGGTATCAGCTCGGGCGTATCGTAGAAGTCGGCAATCAGCGGTGCGGCAAAGAAGAGTAATATATATATAGTAGTGCTGCACATCAGGCTGAACCAGAACACGGCGTTGTAATCCTTGTGCAAAGTCTCCTTCCGGTTGGTCAGTGCCGAAATGAACCCACCCTCCTGCAAGGCGGCGGCAATGGCGGAGAAGATGGTAAGCATCCCTACCATACCATAATCCGAAGCATCCAGCAGACGGGCAAGGACTATTCCGAATCCCAGATTTAACAACTGCTGTATGCCGTTGCTGAATCCTCCCCAGAAGAGGCCTTTGGCTGTTTTTTCTTTGAGTGATGTATCGGACATAGTTTATTGGTTGATAAGGCAACGAGTTAACAAGGCCACGAGGCTTTTCCTTCCTCCTTGTAGCCTTGTTAACTCGTTACCTTGTTACTGTTTTATTTCACCTCGCTGCCCGGCTTCACCTCTTTCAGCAGTGAAGTCACCGCCAGCGAGCCGTCATAATTCTCGGCAGAGAGAATCATTCCCTCACTTACCAGCCCGTTCTTGAATTGGCGTGGAGCGAGGTTGGCGATGAACAGCACTTGCTTGCCTACCAGTTCTTCCGCTTTGTAGTGCTGGGCAATGCCGCTGACGATGGTGCGGTTTTCCAGCCCGTCGGCAATCTTGAACTTCAGCAGCTTCTTCATCTTGGGCACTGCCTCGCATTCAAGCACTGTACCTACGCGGATATCCAGCTTTTCAAAGTCTTCGAAGGCGATGGTCGGCTTGATGGGGTTTGCCTTGTAGGTGGCGGCTTCGTTTGCCTTCTTGGTGGCAAGCAGCTTGTCTACTTGTGCCTGGATGACGTCGTCTTCTATCTTTTCGAACAGCAGTTCGGGGGTGCCCAGCTGATGTCCGGCAGGCAACAGGTCGGTGTGTCCCAGCTCTGCCCAGTCAAAGCTGTCCATGTTCAGCATCTTGCGAAGCTTCTCGCTGCTGAAGGGCAGGAACGGTTCGAAAGCAATGGCAAGGTTGGCGACCAACTGCAACGAGATGTGGAGAATGGTGGCTACGCGCTCCATGTCTGTCTTGGCAAGCTTCCACGGCTCGGTGTCTGCCAGGTATTTGTTTCCGATGCGGGCAAGGTTCATCGCTTCCTTCTGTGCGTCGCGGAATTTGAATACGTCCAGCAACTTCTCCACTTCTGCCTTGACGTCGGCAAATTCTTTCAGCGTCTCGCGGTCGTAGTCGTTCAGTTCGCCTGCGGCGGGCACTACGCTGTCGAAGTACTTCTTGGTGAGTTGCAGGGCGCGGTTCACGAAGTTGCCATAAACGGCAACCAGCTCGTTGTTATTACGTGCCTGGAAGTCCTTCCAGGTGAAGTCGTTGTCTTTTGTCTCCGGTGCGTTGGCGGTCAGCACGTAGCGCAGCACATCCTGCTTGCCGGGGAAGTCAACGAGATACTCGTGCAGCCATACCGCCCAGTTGCGTGAAGTGGAAATCTTGTCGCCCTCCAGGTTCAGGAACTCGTTGCTCGGCACGTTGTCCGGCAGGATGTAGCTACCCTCTGCCTTCAGCATGGCGGGGAACACGATGCAGTGGAACACGATATTGTCTTTTCCGATGAAGTGTACCAGACGCGTTTCGGGGTCTTTCCACCATTTCTCCCATGTGTCGGGCAGCAACTCTTTGGTGTTGCTGATGTAGCCGATAGGGGCGTCGAACCATACATAGAGCACTTTGCCCTCGGCACCCTCTACGGGAACGGGAATACCCCAATCCAGGTCGCGGCTCACGGCACGCGGCTGCAAGCCCATGTCGAGCCAGCTCTTGCATTGGCCATAAACATTGGGACGCCACTCCTTATGGTCTTCCAGAATCCATTGGCGAAGCCATTCCTCGTGTTTGTCCAGCGGCAGATACCAGTGCTTCGTCTCACGCATCACGGGCTGGCTGCCGCTGATGGCACTCTTCGGATTAATCAGGTCCGTGGGGCTGAGGCTGGTGCCGCACTTCTCGCATTGGTCGCCGTAAGCGCCTTCGGCATGGCAGTGGGGGCACTCGCCGGTGATGTAGCGGTCGGCAAGGAAGGTCTTAGCTTCTTCGTCGTAATACTGCATGCTGGTCTTTTCGATGAATTCTCCCTTATCGTACAGCTTGCGGAAGAAGTCGGAAGCCGTGTCGTGATGCGTCTTTGAAGTAGTACGGCTGTACACGTCGAAGGAAACGCCGAACTCTTCGAAAGACTTCTTTATAAGCGTATGATAGCGGTCCACCACGTCTTGCGGGGTGATGCCTTCCTTCTTGGCGCGGATGGTGATGGGCACTCCGTGTTCGTCGGAGCCGCCGATGAAGATTACATCTTCCTTTTTCAGTCGCAGGTAGCGGACATAAATGTCGGCAGGAACATAAACGCCTGCCAGGTGTCCGATATGAACCGGGCCGTTGGCATACGGCAATGCCGAGGTCACGGTGGTACGTTTGAATTTCTTTTCCATTGTGTTATTATGTATCTCTTTTGTTATGAACGCTTTTAGTGGCACAAAGATAGCTGTTTTCTGCAAAATATGAGTATTCTTCCAGATTCTTTCCAGATTTAGGCTTCATCTTTGCCATACAAAATGAACAAACTTGGTATTGATAATGTAAAAAAACGAAATGACTATGAAACTGGAAAAGTACTTCTTATTATTGGCGTTAGGCGTGTTTGCCTTTGCCTTGCAAAGCTGTGATGATGACGACAACGACGGAATCTCCGTGCCCGCGGAACTGAGTAATGCGTTGGCCAAGGAGCATCCCAATGCCCAGCGTATAGAATGGGAAACAAAAGGTGCATATTATGTGGCTGATTTCCATGAGGACAATTTCGAAAAGGAGGCCTGGTTCACCAAAGACGGTGTATGGCAGATGACCGAAACCGACCTCCGTTATGCAGACCTTCCCGCTCCGGTGAAAAGCTCTTACGAGAGTAGTACCTATTATAATGTATGGAAGGTGGAAGATGTAGACAAGCTGGAACGTAAGGAAATGGCTGTTGTCTACATCATCGAAGTGGAGAAAGGTAATCAGGAAATGGACCTCTATTATTCGGAGGACGGCATTCTGGTGAAGGAAGTGGCCGATGCGCACAACGGCGGTTCTCCCGAAGATTATCTCCCTTCTGATATTTCCGCTGCCATCAAAGATTTTATAGCAGAGAAATATCCCAATGCCCGCATTGTGGATATTGAAAAAGAAAAGAACGGTATGACGGAAGTCGAAATCGTGCACGGAAGTATCAGCAAGGATGTGATGTTCACCGCTGAGGGTGCATGGGCCTATACTATCTGGGATATCAGTAAGAGACATCTGGAGGATGTAGTGAAGAACGCCGTTACGGCTGCCCATCCCGGTTACACTATCGACGATGCCGAGTTCGTGGAGACTCCCGGTGGCAGTTACTTCGTGGTTGAAATGGAACAGGGGGAAAGAGAAATCAAGGTAAAGGTGACTGCCGAAGGCGAGATATTGCCATAACTTTCATTGTTGTATAAGAAAAAGGTGCACTTGCCGGTTTCCCGGTAAGCGCACCTTTTTCTTACTGATTCTCTATTGTTTCACCCCAAAGGGTTTTCTCCTTGGTCTCCATCAGAACCGCCACTGCCCGAACCGCCCTGGTCAGGATTGACGTTGTCCGGCTCACCACTGAACGCATCATTTTTCAGACATATGCTATTGGCCACATTTCTGCTGTCCGTGCTGTAGAAGCTTAGGTAAACAGCCAGCGCATCATCACTCCAGTTTGTCGGCAGTTCCAGTTCTGCCTTTGTTTCGGAGCGTGTGGCGCTGCCTATGTCGTACATAGCTTCCTTCTTGTTTTTGTTGTAAGCCAGTAGCATGGCACTGTCCGTTGCTTGTGCGTCTCCGGCTCCGCTATTGTCTGTCCAAGTGTATGATGCCTTTCCGCTTTCTACCGTAACCGTGGCATTCTCGGCTGTAGCCAGGCTGCCCCGTGCCACCAATGCTTTGTCGTAGTCGATGGCGGTATTGGCTCTGTCTCCTGTTGTTGCGTTTTTCAGAATGTAGGACATTGCCGCATTGAATGCCGATTGGTCTTTCGTATAGTTCTTATAACCGATGCGCACGAAAGGCGTCATTGTCTTCAGAAAATTGAGTGCTGTCGAGAATTTGTTCCGTTGGCTTTGCTGTTTTTCCGTATTGGGGTTGTTTACACTTACTGCCAGTGCCCTCATGTAATGCACCGATTTCCAAGTACTGCCTACTACAGTACCTACTCTGCCTGAGAAGCCTCCCAGGATTCCTTGTTTGATAGTTCCCATAATTTTGAAAAATTTGTGTTAATAGAATAAGTTTGTGTTGTCGGCGGATAAGTGCTAAAAGACTTCTGCAGCAATCTTCTCGTGTCGTCCGGTCGGCAGAACGGTGTTTGTGTTTCCGCTGCGTTGGCAAAGATAGGGTAGGCTTTTTGTTCCTGCAAATTGAAAAGACCGTTTTTCTTCATGAATTTCTTCTTAAGACTTTGATAGTTTCTCTGATTGTTCCACGCGTGTGGGAAAATCAGAGAAATATGCTGAAAACGGCTGGTATTCCCGTTTTGGCTGGTTGGGCATACACCATTTCTTGCATATGATTGCAGCAACCGATAATTTTAAAATTATATGTACATAAAATCTTGCTTTTATGTACATGAAGGCTATAACGAAAAGAAGGAACACGTGAGTGCAATAGTATTTTTTGCCAATACAGCAATATTTTATCACCGATACAGTGATGCTTTATTTTAAATACGCCAAAGCTATAGCTCGAAAAAGGGTTCATCCGACATTTCGATTGATACGATAAGAAAAAAACGGGGCAACGATACTATTTCGCTGCCCCGAACAAAAATCCTAAAAACAATCCTAATCACCTTCTTTTTAATATTCCAAGACTATTTTTTCGACAACGATGCCTTTATTCTGTTTTTCTCTTTCCGGATAGAGATTACCGCGCAAAGAAATCTGCACTTGCTCCATATTGTCCCAGTCGGGCAGACCTATAACAGAAACTGACTGAGGATAATAATAAGGACAGACACCAGGCCAGTCCTGAGGCAACACTACAGCAGGATATGGCTGCAGAATATCAACATCAATCTCAATCGGCTTCATTGCATTTGAAAGTGGGAAGCACGTTCCAAAAGCACGACCGTTCTTATCCATAAAGTTAATCAATGCACGGTTGGTACCATTGAGTCCCATTGCCCAAATCTTTATTTTCTTGGGAATGTTCCCCTTGCGGTTCCACAACTTGTCGGCAATGAACTGCGAAAACGTCACATCGGCAGCAGTGCGCCAGGCCGGATTCTCTGTCAAATCAGGAGTAGTTAGCTCATAAGCGTTATTCATATCAAGTGCGGTGCGAATGAGACGAATTTTACATTCAGGACTCTCAAAATTACGAGAATAATCTATATTTTTCAATCCATCACAAGCATTGAGTACCGTTGTCAGATTGGTCGTTTCTTTTGTCGGCTGGATAGTGGTGTACCAATCACGAGGTGACCAACGATCCGGGCATGTCGGATGCGCTCCGTGAGAACGCCAACCTTTATACTCCGAATACAACTCTTGCTGCGAATGGTCGGCAATGCGGGTGAAACCGTTCTTGTCAACCCTATATTTTCCGGGATAAATAATCGCTGTACATTCAATACCGGGAAGCGACACTGAAAATTCGCGTTCACGGGAATCGGCAACGGCAACATCTTTATAAACAGATGGTACGGCATAAGGGTCATCAAGAGCGATAATATCAGGATAAAGGTCAAGAATCCATGATTCTTGATTGTCGTTGCGGTCAAGAAAATATATTCCGTTACCTTTATACTTCACCATCGGTGATGAACCTATACCTGCAATGTGGCAGAGGGCTGTGATATTCTTGGGAGAGTCAGATACAGGAGCAGAATGGTAATACATATCCTCACTGTTAAGTAACGCAAGATTTTCTTCATAGCTTAAACGAAAGTCACCGAAACTATTATTGGCAGGATAATACTCATTAGGTTCCCCTGGACTCCAACGACGCACGATTTCGGCAGAAATCATAGATGCCACCGCTTTACGCGGAGTATACACCATATTTGTGAACTGTACATCCCAACCCAGATTTTTCGATGCGGTACGCAACATGTCATAAGAAAACATAGCAATAAACTGACATCCACCACGTACAAACTCCCTTACCATAGCAGGTATCTGCAAGCCGCCATCACGTTGGGTAGAGTCGAACTCATACACAATTCTCGACTTGCCTTTCATGGCTGGGTCGGCCAATTGTTCGTAACGGTCGACACAAAGCAAAGGATTTCCTTGGACAGTCCGAAAACTGGTAAGTCCTTGAGGATACCATGCGTATGTGCCGCCATCGACTTTCGAAGCAGCTACAATCGGAGCAACCTTAAAGTCTTGGCTCACATTATAAAAAATCAGTTTTTTGCATCCGGTAGATTTGATTGCATCGACCATGCCATTGATATAATCGGTCATGGCTTCAGGTTTATCTGCCATTTGAGCAGGCTCGTTAATCACTTCTACAAAAATGATATTCGGTTCATCCTTGATTCTACGTCCGGTATAACGGTTGGTGTGGTTGAGCAACTGCTTCACATAGTTCTTTTGAGCCTCTTTAGCCATCGGGTTGAGGATAAGGTCGGTCTTGGAATAGACATTCATAAAACCAGTATTGGTACTGTCTGCCATCTCCGGCCATTGTGAGTTATAGGTAACAATCGGCGAAAGAAGCATATAAATGTCACGCTTCGCAGCCTCATCAATAAGGCGTTCGAGCAGACGAAGATGCTCATTTTGAATCAGGTTGCCTTTTGCATCCGTATTCTGCCAGTCGCCCCAGAAGCATAGCCGCAGACCGTCCCAGCCCATTCGCTTAAAATGGTCGAGGTCTTCGGCAATCATGGCATCGCGGTCGCCGTCCACATAGGCAGCGGCACGATAGTCACATGCTGAGGGCAGACAATAATTAGCTCCATAAAGAGCAACTCTGCTGTTGTCCTTAGTCCAACGTATATTGCCCTCCTTGTCTTGATAGACAAGTTCCTTAGCCTGCAATCCTAAGACTACAAGCATAGTGCTCATAAATAATATTGCCTTTTTCATTTTTGTAGATATTGCAAAATCTGTTTTTTTATCTGTACCATGCCTTTTACCGATGGATGTCCTGCAAGTTTGTCAATGTCACGAAGCTGGACATATTCAACTTGAAGATACCTGCATATTTCCTTTATCGACTCTGTAATCTCCGACTTCAAATCGGTATTGATAATAAAGACTATCCGAGTACCGGGATAACGATTTTGAGCTTCCTTAAGCAATTTCCCTAAAGCGGGACGGAATTCATACAAATGACCACGAGTGAGTTTATCATAAACAAACTCTCCAAGCGGACCGGCGGTCCAGCTATCATTTGTCCCCCCGAATATCAGCAGGATGTCGGAAGTCCCCAACCTCGGCAGACGAGTCAGAAACGAACGGTCTCTGTAATCTTCATTGTTATAGCCCGTATATGAAATGGTGGAACCACTATAACTGTCGTTCACGCCAAGTATGTATCCACCCTCAGAAATCAATTGCCACCACCATGTCTGGCGGACATCAATCACATCCGTACGGTTTTCCCAAGCAGTCGTGGCATACCAACTCGCATTGCCGGAAGGAATATAACCTTCAAAAGTGGAATATGAATCACCCAAAATGGATATTACCGGCTTTGTCTTATCCGATGCCGCCCGCAATGGAATCATTGCGAACAGCATCAGGTATATAATAAGCAAACGGTACATCATAACGAAACAGACATTACATATTCGGGAATAATCTGCGGCTCACCAATCTCAAGCACCGGACCTTGAGAAAAATCAGGTACAAACCTGGCCGGTATGTCGGGCAAGAAAGGCGCTTCGGCACGCAATGGACGGAAATAAAATCCCAATGGTTTGCCAGTGCTCATTTTATCGGCAAAGCGATTAAGTCCGATGCGCCAGGGCATGCCCTGCCAGAAGTGGTCTAATACCATAGCATTGTCCATAAACGCCATCGCCACATCTCCGATATAGGGTACTGAAAGGAAATATTCATTGACCTGGGGAGTATCCGTTGCTTTTTCGGTGAAACCGATTTCCATCCGCCAAGGTACTGACTTATCGACATCAACTTTCGGTGAAACAGGTTCTACACAGACTGTCTGCTTCTTAAATCCTTGTTTGGAAGGATATACAATGTAATCTACTTGGTGTTTACCTAAGCTAAGGAACTTGACTTTACCGGCAGCAGGTGCAACGGTAGCTTCGGTGATGAGCAACTTTCCATCTACTTTCGTTGTATTCAAAGCATCTGCGTATGTAAGAACCGTCACTTTAAAGGTCTTACCACTTCTCGGAGTAACCTTGAATGTACTCTTGAAACCGGGAACAATATCAGTAAATTCAGATTTACCTTTTACCGAGTTTTTGGAGAAGATGAATTCCGGTTTCATACCGTCATGAACAGTAAAGAAATAGTGACTTGTTCCCTTGTCGTCAATCTTCATCAGAGGCTGGGCTGTGGCATATTTCAGCAATGCGCCTTCCATATTGAAGTTGAAAGGGATTATAGTCGAGGTATTCTTGGGAAGTGTAAATCCTCCCTTGGCGGGAATTGTCAGAGTCTCATTCGGAAGATTCAACTTCACCCGAAGGTCTTTCTGGTCATGGCGTTCAAGGTCATGGTCTTGTGTATTGACAAGAAACAAGAAACCTTCACCGGCAGGAGTCATACGGGCAGCATAACGAAGGTCGTCACGGTTTTCCGGAGTCATGGTCTTTACATTCTCGGGCATCACCGGTTGCATCGGTGCCAGGACATGCTGAAAATCGGCAAGGAAATTATGGATTATCCGAAGAGGACGGAAACTAGGTGCTTCCAGACCGAATTCTCCGAGAGGCGCCTGAAAGTCATAGCTGATTTTCGGAAGTCCCATCGGCTGGTCACTCCAGAATTCTCCGTAGCCGTTGTTCATACGGGGGGTAGAACCGCCATGATACATATAATAACCGATTATGTTCGATCCTCCGGCAAGGCAACGGAGCATTAGCGCTTCAGCTACTTCAGGAGTACAGATAGGACGTTTATCATAGACCATCTGGATGCCGGCACCCATTTCGGCAGAAGCGGACGGGTAATCAAGAGGGTTGTAACGCACCGGACTGTAATCCGGCTCAACCCACAAATTCTTGAACATGCAAAAATCACTCTTACGTTGGTCGGGAAACCAGGTAGGATAGGTATAGCCAGCTGTAACAGGTATTGCCTTGCCCGGAATTACGGCGGCATTTCCCCACCCCGTGGCTGTATAGAAAGGGGTTATGATACCCGCTTCTTCGGCCATACGCTGAAGTGTAACCATGTGTCTGTCGCCAAGTTCGGCTGCATTGATATTGCCCTCCTGCACAGAAACGCCCAACTTCGTTATTCCTTTGTCATAGCTGGCAGCAGTAAAGTCAAGTACTTTCTCACCGGCATAATTAATAGCCCAAGGTGCAGCGGAATGTTGATGCTCATTTTCAAGCTGACATCCGATAATTGGTCCACCGTCCTTGTAGTATAGTCCTTGCAGTTGCTTGGCTATTTCCGTATAAAGTATCTTAGTATATGCAAGATACTTCGGATCGTTGGAACGTACATCAAGATTTTTTGTAAAAAGCCAGTCGGGTAAAGCTCCCGAACGAATTTCTCCATGTCCGAAAGGGCCTATGCGTACAATCACATCCATATCGTGCTTCTTGCAAAGTTCAATGAAACGACGCAGATTGAGATTGCCCTCCCAGCAGAACTTTCCTTCAACGGGTTCGTGTAGACTCCAGAAAATGTAAGAGGGAATGATATTGACGCCACCTGCTTTCATCTTGATAATTTCCTGTTCCCACTGTTCAGCCGGGTAGCGCGAATAATGAAACTCTCCCATCACCGGGATGACGGGTTTGCCGTCGCGGATGATGTAATAGTTGTTAACTTCGATGGAACCACCGTTAGGGGACTTACCGCCCATCTGTAAATGTTCGCTACGAATGGGTTCCCACTTCCGGGGAGCTGTCAGTTCGTAAGTTTGGGCAATGGCGGTTAATGCCGCCATGCCGAAAATCGAGGAAATGATAATCTTTTTCATCAGTATAAAGGATTTTGTTTGATTGCTGATTTGGATTCGTCTATGAATGATGCAGGAATAGGAAGACGATTGTGACTGTCATTTACATTATAATATCCACGTCCCTCCTCGGTATTGATTTTATTGATACGGTTGTTGGCATATTCAACATATTTGCCGAAGCGGATAAGATCCTGACGGCGGAGTCCTTCACAATAAAATTCGTGACCGCGTTCAAGAAGTATGGCCTCGAGGAAAGCAGCTGCATCGGCTGTTTGTGCAGCCGAAAGATTATCCAGACCGGCACGATTACGCACACGATTAACAAGCTGGATTGCTTCACCGTTTACCGAACCACCGTTGCGTACAATAAGTTCAGCAAGGCTCAGCAACACATCAGAATAACGGTAAACTACTATATCCACATTACTCTTGGCGTCAGTCATACCGGGGTCTTTGCCATATTTCAAGGTTACGGCACCATATTTCATGTCAGTACGGGTAATGGTCTTGCCACTGGTATTGACATAGGAAGTGAACACCATATTATCCAGACGCTTGTCACCGGGTTCGTAAGTATCATAGAAATCCCAAGCCATCACATATCCGCCCCAACCGGTCGATTTGTCCGTCCAAGGCATATCGGTAGGAAGGTAACTGGCTGTTAGATAATTCTCGGCACCATAAAGAGTAGCATTGCAAGGACGCTGCAATATCACTTCACTGTTACCGGTTCCGGCAAGTGAAAATATAGAACTGTAATCCGATTGCAGAGTATATTTTCCTTCCATTGCATAGAGATCACGCGCCAATGCTTCCGCTTTTTCAAAATGCCCGCGAATCATATAATATTTGAGAAGAATCATTCGGGCAGCTCCTTTGGCTATGCGCCCACGGTCTTCAGGCATTTCCGGCAACATGGCAATAGCATTGAGCAAATCCTCTTCCATCATGGCATCATATTCTTCATCGGTCAGACGCGGAAGATATACAAAGGTTTCAGGGTCATCGAGTATGTCATCGGAAGCAACGGGTACCGGACCGAAGAGGTCATAAAGAAAAAGTCCCATCCATCCGCGCAAAGCATAAGCTTCACCGAGATATTTTTTCTTAATATCTTGCTGTACAGGGCTTTCTTCAATGCGGCGGATAGTGTTGCGAGCTTTGGATAAATAGTTATAATGGCTGAACATATTCCAAAATTGAGACTGAACTGAGCCTGTGGTAGCAGTCCATTGCTGAAAGTAGTATTCATCGGATTGCCACCCCCAGTTGCACCATATAACATCGGTTGTCATGTCAGAGAATGTCTGATAGCCGTTATAGTCAGAGATGAAAACACTGGGAATCTTACCATTCCCACCCCAGTCTCCGGTTCCAAAATCATAGTAAAGACCATCTACGGCGAGTTTGAGGTCGGTCTCTGTCTTGAAAAAGTTATCGGGATAGATTTCCGTGAAATCCTCACGATTGAGGTCGATGCATCCTGTCAGCAGGAAAAGCAGTCCTCCTATAAGTGAAAGATGTAACTTATGTATATTCATGATTATTGGTATTAAAATTAAAACTTAAGGTCAATTCCTATTGCTACCTGGAAATTATTGGGATAGGCACCGATACCATTGCCGGTTTCAGGGTCCATGCCCTTGTAGGGACTGATTACGCCAATGTTGCGCACCGCACTGTAAAGACGCAGGTTCTTTATCTTGTCATTGAACCACTTGGTGGGGAATGTATAGCCTACAGATATGTTATCGATGCGGAGATACCAAGCGTTTTCATAGAAGAAATCACTCTTGGAAGGGGCAAATCCGCTTTTGGCTTCGGCCACACCGGGCATAGAGCCACTCTGATAATCGGGACGCCAACGGTCCATTACATCGGTAAGAACATTCACACCGTAGGTAATATCCTCCAGCCCATAGGCACTTTGGTGCTTCACATCATTAATCTTGCGCCCACGCAACGACCCGTAGATATAGATGTTGGCATCCCAGTTCTTCCAAGTCAGAGTATTATTGATGGAGAACGGTATGGGAGTTGAATTATACAGGGCTACATAGTCAGCCTCATCCAATAGACCATCGGGTTCGCCGGAAAGGATGTAACGTCCGTCCGCATCGCGCATGCGTTCTCCCTTGTCATCCAGCTTATAACCATTCAAGTCCAGATACTTGATGGCACCGGCTCCCGAGTTGGGAAGATGAGCATAAGTTTCTCCTTGTTGTATCAAGCCGTCGGTGCGCCAGCCGTAAATGTTTCCCCAATCCTGTACCATGGGCTGATAGGCCGCGGGAATGAAATCGGGATCACGACTGATGGTCTGGTTCTTATAGAACGATAAATTAAGGTCGGTGCTCCACGAGAAGTCCCGTTTTGCCATATTTATGGAATGTATGCCTATATCAATGCCACGGCTACGGTATTTTTCCTTTGAGTTATAGTCGATGGTAGTGACTTCGTGATAACTCATGAGCTGCTTGCTGAGTATCACATTACTGCGGATGCGCTGGTATGCATCAACGCTGATTTGGAGGCGGTTGTTGAAAAAACCTGCATCCAGCCCGATGTTGATGTCAGTAAGGGTTTCCCACTTTAGGTTAGGATTGCCGATTTTTGACAAGCCGACACCATTGACCGGAGAACCGCCGGGTGCCCATGCACCTTGCATCACACTATAAAAAGTATTGATTCCGGTGAGGCTGCCGGCATTACCGGTCTGTCCCCAGCCGCCACGAAGTTTAAGGGTCGTAAGCCACGTTTGATTTCGCAACCACGCTTCCTCATTGATTTTCCAGGCTGCAGAGAAACCGGGAAACGCTCCCCATTGGTGTTCTTCGGAGAAGTTGGAAGAGCCGTCTACACGGAGGTTAGCTGTAAGAATATAACGGTCGAGCAATGTATAATTGACACGACCTATCCACGAAGCCATCTCATTCGTACCGCGATAGGAACTGATGGTAGGCTTTTCTTGTTGCGAAGAACCGATATTGTTCATCAACGGGGTGTCAAAAGGAAAATCACGTGCAATGATACCCATTCCATCCCAACTCTGCTTTTTGTATTCCCAACCTGCCATGACACTTACATCATGCTTTTCTGCAAATGTCTTATTGAAATTGGCAATGACATTTATAAGGTTCATCTGCGAATTGGCATTTTGTTTGGATGCCTCACCGTTGAGTGAGAAACCGTGTTTGGTAGTGGTAGGAGTGTATTGATCTGCTTGAGTCCAACTGATGTCAACCCCGGCTGTGGCACGAATGTTGAAGAAAGACCACGGCTTATATTCAAGATAACCACTTGCATAGAGGTTTTTAGTGGTTGTCTTGTCATAAATATCGAGAAGTGACACTGGATTAGGGTATATGTCACGGACGGGGTTGACTGAAAAATTTCCTTCCGCATCACGAACAGGAACGGTCGGAATAAATGTCATTGCAGAATACAGCACTGCCGATTTCTCCTGACGAGAATCACCGGTCGGGACATCGTTATATTTAATCTGACCGAAAGAAGAGTTTATGCCACCCTTAACATATTTGCCGAATTCTTGATCAATGTTGAGACGTCCGGTGATTCGATTCATGGAATTATTCTTCACCAAGCCTTGATGATCATAATAGCTCAGAGAGAAAAGTGTTTTGGTGGACTTTGCTCCGGCGGTAACAGACAGATTATGTTCGTTTACAATCCCCGTCCGGGTGACTTCTTTCATCCAGTCCGTGCCTTCTCCCACGAAATTATCAATCTGGCTCTGAGTGAACTTTTTCTCATCACCACGTCCCAGTTCTTCGAACACCTGATTCTGCGTAATCATGAACTGGCGTGCATCCATAAAATCAGGAGCATCTTTAATGCGGGAAAAAGCCACCGAGCCACTGTATGAAATCTCAGGATGTCCTTCCTTACCACGTTTTGTAGTGATGAGGATTACGCCCCCAGAGGCATCAGAACCGTAGATAGCAGCGGCAGAAGCGTCTTTAAGTACATCAATGCTCTCAATGTCATTCGGATTGAGATTAATCAAGCCAGAATTATCCTTGGCTGCACCTGAATAAATGGTTCCGGCAGACACTTTGGAATGGGGAGCCTGTGGCACGCCATCAATTACTATAAGAGGCTGTTGTCCTGATAATCCTCCACGTATGGCAATATTCATCTGACCACCCGGAGCGGCAGTAGAGGAAGTGATATTCATACCGGCAGCACGGCCCCGAAGCATTTCGCCGACTGAAGCACTACCGGCCGAAGGCAGATCGTCTGCCTTAACGGAAGCAACGGCACCGGAAAGATTGCTCTTTTTCATAGAGCCATAGCCCACTACCACAACTTCATCGAGAAGCTCGGAATTTTCTTCAAGCACAAAATGCATTTTCGGAGCAGCTTTCTGCTCCTGTTCCTTATAGGTCACATAGCTGGCTCTGATAATGGCTCCTTCTGCCACATCCTTGAGAATAAAATTTCCGTCAAGATCGGTGGCGATGCCATTTTGTGTGCCCACCACCAGCACAGAAGCACCAATCAGCGGTTCTCCGGTCTTATCGGTGACTGTGCCCGTAACCGTAATCTGGGCAAATGCAGAAAGCGACGACAGCACCACCACCGCAAAAGCCACCACAATGCGTGATAAAATATTGGTTTTCATTGTTTTAAATTATAAGGCTTTTTAATTCGTTTTTTTAATTGTTCCCCACGGATAGGCGGTATCGAAAGTAACGACTACTTCTCCGGCATAATCGGTGCTATAAGTAACACAAGACCCCTCTGCAGACTCAAACCACCATTTGCCTTCGGCATCGGCACGGAACACATGCGCCCAATCAGGAGAATAGAAATAATATTGATAACTACCGGAATAACCCTCCACCAAAGAAGTAGTATATTCATAACGGTAATCCGTAATTTTTGTCATATCTTCAGCAGGAAGTCCCCAATCACCGAAAACAAATCCGGTACCACTCAGACGTATCGCACCGGTATAGGCACCGGCAGGAACTTCCAACGGCCAAATAGAGTAAGAATGAGCTTGAAGGTCAATTGAAATGCCGTAATATCCGGACTTGTCAATTGCTATCGGAACTACATATCCGTTGTTGTTCATCAGCTTTGAAGACACGTAAGGTGAAACACCATACAAATCTCCGTCAAGACTGCGCTCCGGAGTGAAATATATCCGGGCATTGTCTGTAGCAGCATAGAACTTGCCTTCATATTGATATTCACCTTTGCGATCCATCCACCGGTAATAACCATCAATATAGTCATCGGGATTCTCATTGGCATCTGCAATATACATGCCGGGATAATCTTGAATCGGTTTCTCAGTTTCAGAAAGCATCACCATTACCTCAATATTATTCACGGATTTATTACCCGATTCATCTTCAATGGTAATAACACACGGATAGGATCCTGCAATAGTGAATACAATCTCTTTTTTAACAGATGCACTACGATCTGAAAGTTCCATGGTTTCATCGTAAGATAAAGCAGGAATGGATATATTTGCCGACTTAAGCCGACGATCATCCATAGCTGTGAAGGCGACATTCCACACAGCTTTTTGCTCTTCCGTATCAAAGTCAAGACCTATCTGGGCATTGAAAGCCGGAGTTACGGTCGGAGCCGAAGTGTCGGGAAGAAAAGTGACAGGGATTTCACGTATGGTAGCCTTGCCGTTGTCACACTCCACTGCGACTGTGAGTGTCTGGTTGAATGTGGCATTTTGAGGAACGATAAGCCGGTATTCATAATTGAACACATTGTCTTTATATGCTGTCCGGTCATACACTTGATTTATACCCCACGCTTCGCAAACAAGCGAAACTGAAGATATGGGAGAACCGTTGGATGCGGTACCCACAACAGATACCGTGTCACCGGGAAAAGTTTCTATACGTTCCGTCTCGACATAGTTGCCAGGAGCGACATCATCATATTCATCGTTACAGCTTATGATTGCGACAGTTGCCATTGCAATCAAAGCAAAATATATAGTAAATATAACCTTTTTCATAGTCTTGTTAATTATTATATTCGATTGCATCAAGTACCGGAAGTGATTCACCCTGGAAACCGAACAATGTGGTGTTACTTACATAGTTCTTCTCTCCAAGGATATAACCTAAACCGGGAACAGCAATGAAGATGGGATCCCAATAAATGTAGCCCAGTACACGACCACTCTTGACCTGCTTGATTTGATTGCTGAGATCCGTGATGAAATCTCTCTGACCAAGCTTTGAAAACTCTGCATAGGGACCATTATGTGAAATCTGACCGGGAAATCCATCAGGGAGAGTCGGATTCCAGGCGTATGCCGTCTCCATAATTAAGATTTCTTTGTCAAATGAGTCAATCAAGCGATCGCACATAATGCGGAATTCAGAGGCCCACATATTGGTGTAGAATGGATATAAGGAAATGCCCATGACATCGTAATCGACGGAATAATCCCTTATCACTCCGAAAAACCATCTAAGCCCGGTTTCGGCTGTAGCCTTTTCATTACAAGCCGAATGAATCACAATGCGAGATTCCGGTGCAACTTCGCGAACAGCCTTGGCACCGGCATTTAAAAGAGCACACATCTGAACCGCAGTAGCACAAGCTCCATCAGGATAAAGAAGTCCGGCTTGGATTTCATTGCCCAAAGATACATATTCAGGTGTTGTGCCTTGAGCTGCCATCTTTTTGAGAATATCAGAAGTGTAAGTATAAACCGCATTCTCAAGACCTGCAAAATCCAGTGATTCCCATTCGTGGGGTTTATACTGGTCGCTACCATTAGTCCAGTAATCAGAGTAGTGTAAAGTCAGTTGGATTTGCATTCCTTTCTCCTTGGCACGTTTTGCTAACCGTAAAATGTCGGCTTCGTCTTGATAGCCGGCAGGAAGCGTATTCGACGGATAGAAGTCCTTATTACCCGGATCATTATACAAACGCAGACGTACCAGATTGATACCATTCCGCTTGAGTATCTCAAGGCAATCGTCAGTTTGCCCATCAGCATTGTAGTATTTACCGCCGTTGTCCTCTACGTAAGAGAGCAAAGATATGTCACCACCTTTTATAAGGTTAAACTCATCCTGCTCCGATTTAATGAGCTGCAAGTTCTTGATTTCTACATTTTCTCCGTTGTTGAGCACAATGCGACAAGTACCATCAGAAACTTGGATTCCTCTCATTACATTTTTAGTCCAGATATTTGTCGATGGTTTGATTGCCATCATCTTGCCGGAAGCTGTCAGGTAGGGCAGCGTACTAACCTGGGGAGATTTTGTATAAAACTCAAGGTCATATGTGCCGACGGGAATGTTGGTGACGTCCCACCCCGTTGCGGCAGTTCCATAGTTGTCTCCTACAGCCAGCACGTTCGTGTCGGCTGTTTCGGGAGCTTGATACACATCGTCATTGTTGCACGCTGTCAACAGCAGTACTAACGGGATTGCAAACAATCTAATGATTCGTGACATTATTTAAGGTTTTAAATGATTGTATTCCTTGGTGATTGATATTCATGGATGCGGCTTCGGCAAGATAACGTTCGGAGTGAGCCTTATCTCCAAGCCCCTCATACCCAAGTGCGAGCATATAAAGACAATGGATGCGGCTGGATTCGTCAAGGCTGCCATCCCAAATTTGAAGATCGGGAAGACTTACAGCAAAATAGTCCATTACCACTTTCTCGTGCAGGTGCTGTTTGCCATAGTCAACAAGACGATTAAAATAAGCGCATGCCTTCTTTTCATCGCCAAGGGCGCGGAAAGCCAGACCGGCATAAAAGATTTTATCGGGTTTGGCATCGTTGTAATACATTGCCGCGGCTGGTTCAGTCGGCCCAAGTGTAGCTTGCTCAAAGCATTGGCGAGCATTGTCTTCCTGCCCCATCGCTTTATAACATAAACCGAGCAAATAGAAGAAATCATTCTCTTGTGCTCCATAAAGCTTACCTTCACCCAAGTGATGAGGATACTGCAAACACTCGTTAAGAAGTACAACAGCCTCAGTATATTTTCCATTGGCAATGGCAAGCTTTGCAAGTTCTACACGAGCTGTCTGATATTGAAATGGGACTTTACCTTCACCGCCTTCCCAAGGATGGAATTGATGGCTGTCGAGTTTCCTTTTTGCTTCAGAGTACTGACCGATTTGGTTGAGGAGGGTTATCTCTTCAAGAACAAGATCATCACGTTGCTCTATTAGGTCCGGATAGTTCTGTAAGAATGTCAGCCGTTCGGCATGTGGACGTTGCAGTTTCTTGTAGAGCTGGTCCAGTTCCATAAGGACGCGTGCATCAGTTTCATCGAGAAAGAAAGCACGTTCCATACACTCTAAAGCCTTCGTAGGAGCATTGCGCTTATTGTAATAGACAAGGGCCAGATTACGCCAAGTGGTCGGAAACTTTGGATTAAGTTCAGCGGCACGTTCCCAATAGCCTTGTGCAAGGTCATATTGACGTTTGTCATAGAAAAGATTGCCAAGATAATGATTTGCACAAGCATCGTCGGGATTGATTGTAAGTGCTGCACGCAGAGCAAGCACCGCCTCAAGACGATTCGGGAATACAAAGTCCGGACAATCGGCGTTGCCCGTATCAAAAGCTTCACCGGCGTTCTCTTTATCGCCTGCCTGTAGCAGACACCACCCAAGATAATAGTATGTCATCGGAGTAGTAGCCTTTTGTTCTATGGCAACCTGCCAAAGAGACTCTGCCTCTTGCCACAAACCGGCAGCACAGAAATCAATGGCTATTTCGTCATAATTATGCGCATTACCATGTACCAGAGAAATCAGATTGTCAAGCAGATCCTGTTCTCCGGTAATGAGATATTCAATATACAAGCAGCCATAATTGAACTTATCGAACTTAAGCGACTCCCGGCAAAACTCAACTGCTTCCTCGTTGCGGTTCATCCGGTATAAAATGGCAGCCTTAAGTGTACGAGCCTTTGCATTGTGCCAGTTACGCAAAAGAGAACGTTCGACTTCATAGAGTGCTTCACTGTAATTTCCGTTCATGCAGGAAATTTGTGCACATGCAAAATAACCGGCATCCTGCCAACCGCCATTCCAAGTAGCTTTATAGAAACGGCTATAAGCTTCGTCATAACGTCCCTGATATTTGAGGACAAGACCTAAATTGTAAATAGGTTCGCCATCATACGGATTGGGGTTGCGCTTTTGCAAGATTCTAACGGCTTTTTCAAGATATTTTTCAGCAATATCAAAGCGCCCCTTACGAATGTACCACAATCCCATGGCATTGTTGCAACGCACATCGTCCGGGTCACGGCGCAGTCCTTCTTCATAATAATCAACCGGCGAGTATGTAGCGTGCCGATATTGCTCCAGATGAAGCCCGGTAAGGAACAGTTGTTCAACCGTCTTAATCTGTTCCGGTAACAAGGCAGCCTCAGCTGCATCGGGAATGGGACGAATTTCGTCAGGCTCGGTATGCCATGACATTACTGTACGTCCGTCCTTGATGAAATCAAGAGTCAACGCACTAAATGGCGCACCTTGCACATCAACGGTCTCTTCAAAGATTTTTTCCGGGTCTATCAAGACTTCACGATTCAGATATTCGCGATTATCCTCTCCCGTAAGATGGATTATCACGGTTTGCCTCGATGTGGCAAATACCTTCAGATGCACCTTCCCCCCAGCTTGAGGCTCAATGTTCATCAGCAAATCCTTAGTGGCATTTTTCACAACGCCAAGCTCGCGATACGGGAGAAAATATTGTGTAAACTCTTTCTCTTCATACGGCATCAACCATGTAAAGTCCGGTTGGTTTTCAGTATAAACACCTGCCATGAGTTCGATATAAGGACCGTCATCATCCGTGAGGCAACGATCCCATGCGCGGCCAAAGTCTCCATTTCCCCACGTCCATTGCTTCTTTCCGGGAGAAACGTGATGGCTTGCCACATGAAGCATTCCTGCCTTTGTATCAAATTCGTAACCTCCTTCAAAGTCATATTTAGAATTCACCCCCATATATGAAGTGGGCACAAAGATATTCTTATAGTTAGCTATGTCTACACCGGATGAATAGTCCATCTTATAATAGGTTCCCGTTGCAATAGGGAAAGAACTGACAGCGCGTTTACCATGGTCGAAAACAGCGTTGATATCGGGTGGAAAAACCGAACGGTAATGGTCGTTGACGGCAACCGCAGGATTGGCCCACCAAAGAAATGTTTGCGGTACATCAGTACGGTTGTACAACACGCCTTTAATTTCAAGGAAGGCGCATCCGGGACGAAGCGTAAATCCTGCCATGCCTTTCTGGTGGAACATACGCTCCATTTCGCTGACCCATACGGTAACGGAACCGTCTTTATGTTCCTCGACAGTGCAGTCAACCGGCATATAAGTCGACGGGCGATGATGTTGAGGCCAATTAAATTCAATACCGCCTGAAATCCAGGGACCGGCAAGCCCTACAAGGGCAGGCTTAATGACGTGGTTATAATAGACAAAGTGGCGCTGTTTAATTTTGTCATACGCCATTTGCACACGGCCACCAAGTTCCGGCAATATCATTACCTTGATGTATTCATTCTCTATGAATACAGCATTCCATTCATGGTCGGTTTTCTCATTGGATATCGACTCTATTACAGGGTAGGGATAGACTACACCACTTGAACCTTGATAAACACGTTTTTCAAGGAAGATGGGATTCTTTTCTGGTTTTCCTACCTCATAGGTAGGGATTACCACTTTTTCTTTCCAGGCTTTTACCATAGTACGATTCATTTATAAGTTATATTATTAGTCATTATTTTTAGAAAAAATTTGAAAGGGGTTACTCTTTCTCTACATCAACAAGCTCGCTTTCCAACTGCTCAAGACTCTTTCCTTTGGTTTCGGGACAACGAAATTTGAAAAAGACATAACCTGCCCCGCAGATTAACGCATAAATCCAGAATGTTCCGAAACTGCCGAGCGAGACATTGAGCAAGGGAAAGGTATAAGTCAACGTAAACGAACCTACCCAAAGTGCGAAAGTACAAGTCGCCACTGCTGTAGCACGGACACGATTGGGAAATATCTCGGACAAAAGTACCCATGTGATGGGGCCAAGAGTCATGGCATAGAAAGCGATTGCCGCCACTACCAGAATAATCATGAAGAAACCGGTTACATGGAAGAAGTAACACGTGCCAAGCATAGCATAAATCACACTCAGCCCACCGGCTCCCCAAAGCATCAGTTTACGACGTCCGAGTTTCTCGACGGTATAGATTGCAACAATGGTGAACACTACGTTCACAATTCCGGTCAAGACAATATTGAAAAGCATTTCCCCGAGATCGTAACCGGCATTAGAAAAGATTTCCTGCGCATAGTTGAAGATGACATTCGTACCGCACCATTGTTGAAAAACAGCTATTACCATGCCGAGAATCAGCACCTTACGAAACGGGCGACTGAAGAGCAACCCTAATCCGCTCTGCCTTTCCGAGCCCTTCCTTGTATTCTTTACTGCACTTACCTCATCATTGGCATAGTCTTGTCCGCCGATGTTTCTGAGTATCTCCATTGCCTCCTTTATACGATTTTTCATCACCAGATAGCGAGGACTCTCAGGAATGAAACAAGCGAGCAGTAAAAATACTCCGGCAGGAAATGCGGCACTCCAGAACATCCATCGCCACCCCATCAATACATTCCATGAATCTACAGCAGGAACAGTAGTTCCGGCAGGCATCGGTTCGGCTATCATGAAGTTGACAACTTGCGCTGCCAGAATACCGAGTACAATAGTCAGTTGGTTCAGAGACACAAGCTTACCGCGAATATGACTTGGAGCAACTTCAGCAATATACATCGGAGACAGGCCTGAAGCCAGACCGATTGCGATACCCCCTACAAAGCGAGCACACAAAAACGCAGCAAAAGTATCGAACGCACCGGTGGCATAAGCCGACACAAGAAAAATAAATGCAGAGATGACAAGCAACGGCTTACGACCAAGACGATCCGCCAAAGTACCGCAAGCCATTGCGCCCACAAGACATCCGGCAAGCGCGATTGACATGGCCAATCCCTGCATGGTGGGTTCATCAGCTATTCCGAAGAATACTTCATAAAATGGCTTGGCACCACCAATCACCACCCAATCATAGCCAAAAAGCAAACCGCCCATGGCCGAAACAACACAGATGAAATAGATAAATTCTTTTTTGAAATCTTTCATGATATTAAATAGGTTAATTGTATAGAGTAAATTATAAAGAGTACCCTGAGTACTTCATGCTAAAGCGCTACAAACCCATAATAAATTGTTCACCAAAATCAAACAATAAATCATGCCCTGCATCATTGAGATGAGCAGTATCGTCCTTTCCTTGAAAATAACGTGTTCTGAAAATAGAATCATTAGGATTAATCCTACTTGTATAAGCGGCATTCAACAAACTGACTTCATTCTCTTTACATACTTCCTCTATGATATTTATCGTCACGGGAAATCCTTCGTAAGCAACATTCCAAGGTGTAACCCATCCGATTTTAGCATGCGGATAAGTATTCTTGACTTCCTTTAGCAACCGGTCCATGCGTTGCCGCAACAAGGCTTGTTTTACTTTGTCGCCATTTACCAGATAGGCATCATTATGCCCCGCTATGAAAAGTATGTAATCTGCATCTTTTGGAATAACCTTATAACGTTTATATAATGGCATTCCATACAAACTGTCACGTTCAAAAGCAATACTGTTACCATTCTTGCCGAAATTTAAATATTTCATCTTATGTTTGAGCGCCACTTTGTAATGCCAGGTTTCCGTCACAGGACAACCATGATTATATACATAGCTATCACCTATCACACATAGCTTTTTCCCTTCCAACCGTTTTTCATCGACATAACTCACCTCTATGGGAGCACCGTAAGGATTGATATCAACCGTGCTATATTTTCCTCTATTAGTTACCTGGAGCTTTTTCCCTCCCTGCATAGCACAGATGCATCGATTTGATTCTATCCCATCAATATTCAATGTAAGCGGCATATGGAAAATGGTGCTGTCAAGATGAAGAACAGGCGTTATCACCAATATTTGTTCCTTATAAGATGTAGTCAGTACTACTGAATCCCGTTCCTTTACATAAGCTTGTATATTAGAAAAAGTATCTATCCATACAGAATCTTTTCTGAAAGCCAATTTACGAAAAAAGTCCCACAATACCCACGGCTCATCCCATTGGTCCCATGCTGTATAGATGCCATGTGTCATGCTCACACCCCATAAGCCTTTCTCAATTAGGCGGCAGAGCCAAGTGTCTATAGAAGAAGCGGTACATCCTGAATTACGTTGGCCAAGAGCAAATTGGTAGAGTCGTGAACCTATTTTGCCTAATTCGCTGAGACGAAGAACCATGTCGTTATAGCCATTGAATGGATATAGTACGCTACGAGATGCGAAGCCTAGTTCTGCAATCATTGCGGAATCATTCATTGCTATTTCGCGTACAATAGTAGTTGAATCCGAATAATAGAGATTAGGATGGCTCCATGTGTGATTATTGATCTCATGACCGTTACGAGCCATTTGCCGACATTCATCCCATGTCATTCGAGGAGCGAAACTGTCGTCAAGATTGCCGATGAACTTGCCGTTGATGCCAAATGTACCTTTCAAACCATAGCGGTCTAGATGCGGTGCTACAAGCGTAAAATGTTCTTGAATTCCATCATCGAACGTAAGGCTTACAGCTGCCTGACGATTGCCCAGAAAATTTGCGACACTGACTGTTTGCGACACAACAGAAAGAGACAACAAAAATATGCTGGCATTTAAAACCATTATTCTTCTAAAACTATTCATTATATAAATATATATTATGGCACATGTCTAAAAATCCAACAACACAAAGGTAGGGTGGATTTCAGAATTGAAAAATAGACAGAATTGAAAAATAGATGGATAATTTTATTGCTTTTACTTCAATATAAACACAATGGATTAAATTACTTTTTCAATGGAACGCTACATTTACATTTTCAAAATCACTATATTTGTACACCAACATCAAGTATTATGAAAATCAGAGACGGATTCAAAGGTGAACAATCTATTGTATTGCCTCAAGCTATAATCAAACTCATGGAGACTGACCCTCTCGCCTCCTCTATCTATATTACAGATATTGGTTACTATCCTAAAGCATGGCATCACTACCGCAATAGGGAAAAGCCGATAAACCAATATGTGTTTATATATTGTGTCAACGGGAAAGGCTGGTTCGAAGTTAAGGGTAATCACTATGATGTAAAAACAAACCAATACTTTATTCTTCCCACCGGTGTACCCCATACTTACGCAGCGGATGAGAATGACCCATGGACCATTTATTGGGTTCATTTTTATGGTTCATTAGCAAAACATTATGCCACAGACTCCATTAGCCCCCAGAATGTAACGCCAAGCATGGCATCTCGCATTAACACAAGAATCAATCTGTTTGAAGAGATTTTCAACACTCTTAAATCGTCATTTGCCATTGAGAATATCCGTTACGCAATGGCGACATTCCAACACTACCTCGCTTCTTTGCGCTTTATTCAGCAATATCGCGATGCAAATGATAAAACAACTCATGGCAATGATATAGTGAATATAGTAACACACTTTTTTGATGAAAACATTGAAAGGCGTCTCACACTGAAAGAAATTGCCGACTTCTCCGGTCTCTCTCCATCCCGGCTCTCTACTGTATTCAAAGAGCGTACCGGACATAGTCCGCTAAACTACTTCAATTTCGTGAAAATACGCAAAGCTTGTGACCTTCTTGACAATACGAAAATGAAGCTTAACCAGATAAGTTTAAAATTGGGAATAGATGACCAATATTACTTCTCACGCTTATTCTCAAAAATCATGGGAGTCAGCCCTAAAGCCTATCGTAATCGCATACGGACATAAAAAATATTTTCAATATCCGACAAACAGAACAATCCTATTCATTCCCTACCTTCTCCTTACCTTCTCCCTGTATGTTCCCTCTCTATAGACACGGAGAAAAGAGGGCGAAGGTAGGGAGAAAAAGAGATATGGAACAAAACTGTCTTTGGGAAATAAAACTTCGCCTGATATTTGTTTTATCTCGAAAATATTACACATTTTACGTTACGTAAAATGCGTAACGTGAAACATAGAATCATTCTGGTGAAACAAGTCGGCTTGGAGTTGAGAAAGCCTCTTTTCTGATTTATGGCTATGTGATATAAGCTCGGATGTTAATTCCGCCTCAACACAATATAGTACTCTTCCCAAAGAAGAATCTGGAAACGTGCATCTTGTCCATAGCCCACGCCATACCCATGCAGCCGCTAAGAGTGAAGGCGGTGGCAGTGACAAGGAACAGCATCCCCGTAGGGTCGAAGGCAAATATGGGTAGGAACGCCTTGGACAGAATGGTGAAAATGGGTGAGAAAAGGAGTATGACCAGCGTATTGCGCCCTATAAAGAAGGCAAGCCGTTTGGCTTGTGCCGGCAGATAGCCGTAGGCTGCCAACAGCAGGCTGATGGAAAGCCAGGTGATGGCGACTCCTGCCAGAGTCCCCCTATCCAGATTGTCAGGAAAGCAGCATAGTATTACGAATGGAACAATGGCGAAGGTGGTGGCACGAAAGACTTGTGTAAAACGAAGCCCGCTTTGGCTCACTATCATGCCGATAAGGAAATAGAGGGCATTGGAGAAGTTCATCAATCCTCCCCAATGGGAAAGGGCAAACAGGCAGACACCGGTCACAACCAGCCGGGAGACAACCGACAGCCTTACATAGCGGAATGTGATATAATAGATGAGGCTGCACAGAATCAGTGTATGCAGATACCAGTAAGGCCCCATCGGATGGAGGAATATCTTGTCGAGCAATACGGTAGGAGTAATGGCATCTACACTTTCGCGTACGGGCAGGAAATGAGACATCACCGTATAGGCAGCCTCCATGCAGGCATACGGGATGAAAATCCATAGAAACTTGCGGAGAAAGCTCCGGGCATCCTTCCGGTTATTGGCCAGATAGCCCGAAATAATCAGGAAAGCGGACATGTGGAACGTATAGACGATTTGTTTCGCATACGGATACTTGTCGCCTATGTATACAAGGTGGAAGATAATCATCAGGGTGATGAAGATGCATTTCAGATAATCTATCTCTTTGACACGGCTTTCCATATAGGGTAGTTTTCTGCGTATTGTTATTGATGGCACAAATATATATACTTCCGTAAACTTATTTATATTTTGCAAAGGGATTAAGCTTATTTTCTCTTTTACCGATTGCTTTTATGTATGGAAAATGTATATTTGTGCATGAATCATTAACTTAATGTAAAACAGACTATGATAACAAGCCAATTACTTCACCCGGCCAGTATTGTGGTAGTGGGAGCATCCAACAATGTGCACAAACCCGGAGGGGCTATCCTGAAAAATCTGCTTAGCGGCGGATATACCGGTGAGCTTCGTGCCGTGAATCCGAAAGAGACTGAAGTGCAGGGTGTTGCTGCCTTTGCGGATGTGAAGGACATTCCCGATACGGACCTTGCCATCCTTGCCATACCTGCCGCGCTTTGTCCCGATGCGGTGGAGGTGCTTGCCGCCGGGAAGCGGGTGAAGGCGTTCATTATCCTTTCTGCCGGTTTTGGTGAGGAGACCCATGAGGGTGCTGTGCTGGAAGATCGCATACTGGAAACGGTGAACCGGTATGGAGCCTCTCTGATAGGCCCCAACTGTATCGGTTTTATGAACTCGTGGCATCACAGTGTATTCAGCCAGCCCATCCCGCAACTGCATCCGCAAGGGGTGGACCTGATTTCCAGCTCCGGTGCCACAGCGGTGTTCATATTGGAGAGCGCCGTGACCAAGGGATTGCAATTCAACTCTGTATGGTCTGTGGGCAATGCCAAGCAAATCGGCGTGGAGGATGTGTTGCAATACATGGACGAACACTTCAATCCGGAAGCGGATTCCAGAATAAAACTTCTTTATATAGAGAGTATCGGTGACCCCGACCGTCTGCTGTTTCATGCATCCTCGCTCATCAAGAAGGGCTGCAAGATTGCGGCCATCAAGGCGGGCAGTAGCGAAAGCGGCAGCCGGGCGGCGAGTTCGCATACGGGGGCCATTGCCAGTAGCGATTCGGCGGTAGAGGCCTTGTTCCGTAAGGCGGGTATTGTGCGTTGCTATTCGCGCGAGGAGTTGACGACCGTAGGTTGTATCTTCACACTGCCGGAACTGAAAGGGAAAAACTTCGCCATCATTACCCATGCCGGCGGTCCGGGAGTGATGCTGACCGATGCATTGAGTAAGGGTGGACTGAATGTTCCGAAACTGGAAGGACCGGTGGCGGAGGAACTTAAGGGTAAGCTTTTCCCCGGTGCGGCTGTGGGGAATCCCATTGATATTCTGGCTACGGGTACGCCGGAACATCTGCGCCTCTGTCTGGAGTATTGTGAGGAGAAGTTTGACAATATTGATGCTGTAATGGCTATTTTCGGCACTCCGGGGCTGGTGACCATGTTTGAAATGTATGATGTGCTGCACGAGAAGATGCTGCATTGCAAGAAGCCGATTTTTCCGATTCTTCCTTCCATCAATACGGCGGGAGCCGAGGTTGCCGCTTTCCTGGCAAAGGGCCATGTGAACTTTGCCGATGAGGTGACTCTCGGCACGGCACTTTCGCGGATAATGAATGCCCCGCGGCCTGCCAATAATGAAATCGAGCTCTTTGGAGTGGATGTTCCCCGTATCCGCCGGATTATAGATTCCATTCCTGCGGACGGTTATATCGCCCCGCACTATGTGCAGGCATTGCTCCGCTCTGCAGGTATTCCTATTGTGGAGGAGTTTGTTTCGGACAACAAGGAAGAAGTGCTTGCCTTTGCGCGTCGCACGGGGTTCCCGGTGGTGGCAAAGGTGGTGGGGCCGGTGCATAAGTCGGATGTGGGCGGTGTTGTGCTCAATATCAAGAGTGAACAGCATTTGGCATTGGAATTCGACCGTATGATGCAGATTCCCGAAGCTAGTGCTATCATGGTGCAGCCGATGTTGAAAGGGACGGAATTGTTTATCGGTGCCAAATATGAAGAGAAGTTCGGACATGTGGTACTCTGCGGCCTGGGCGGTATTTTTGTGGAGGTGCTGAAGGATATATCTTCCGGTCTTGCACCGTTGTCCTACGAGGAGGCTTACTCCATGATTCACTCGTTGCGTGCCTATAAGATTATCAAAGGTACGCGTGGGCAGAAGGGAGTGAATGAAGATAAATTTGCCGAAATTATTGTACGGCTTTCCACCTTGCTGCGCTTTGCAACGGAAATCAAGGAGATGGATATCAATCCATTGTTGGCGACTGAAAAGCAGGTGATAGCGGTGGATGCGCGCATTCGGATAGAAAAATAAGGGTTAGAGATTAGGGATTAGGGATTAAAGGGGCTGGCTGTTAATCGCTCACCGCTAATCCCTTTTTTATCCTGCCCAGCCCTCCTTATCCAAATTTCTATATCCGATAGCTTCCGCCAAGTGTGCCGGCTGTATCAATTCGCAGCCTTCCAGGTCGGCGATGGTGCGTGATACTTTCAATATGCGGTCGTAGGCGCGGGCCGAAAGGTTCAGTCGGTTCATGGCAGTTTTGAGCATGGCAAGTCCTTTGTCATCCGGACGGGCGTGGCGGGCAAGCAGTTTACTGTTCATCTGGGCATTACAATATATGCCGGGAATGTCTGCATACCTTGCTTCTTGAATTTGTCGGGCACGTATCACACGCTCGCGTATGGTGGCGCTCGATTCGCCGGGGCGGGAATCTGCCATCTCTTCAAAGGGGAGTGGGGTGACTTCAATTTGCAGGTCGATACGGTCGAGCAAAGGTCCGGATATGCGGTTCAGGTACTTTTGTACTTGTCCGGGACTGCACACACAAGCCTTGGTGGGATGCGTGTAATACCCGCATGGGCACGGATTCATAGAGGCTACCAGCATAAAACTTGCCGGGTACTCTACATTGCATCGGATGCGTGACACGGTAATCTTCCTATCTTCCAGCGGTTGGCGAAGAACCTCCAATACGTTGCGGCTGTACTCTGGCAGTTCATCAAGATATAAAATGCCGTTATGTGCCAGACTGATTTCACCGGGTTGGGGGAAACTTCCTCCACCGGTCATCGCTACCGTAGAAATGGTGTGGTGAGGGGCGCGGAACGGGCGTTTCGAGATGAGTCCACCGTCTTTGCCCAACTTTCCGGCAACAGAATGAATCTTGGTCGTTTCCAGACTCTCTCCCAAAGAGAGGGGAGGAAGTATAGATGGCAGACGCTTGGCAAGCATGGACTTACCGCTGCCCGGCGAACCGATGAGAAGTATATTGTGGCTGCCCGAAGCAGCTACCTCCAAGGCTCGTTTCACATTTTCCTGTCCTTTTACTTCTGCAAAGTCGAAATCGAAGTTGCTCTGCTGGGAATAGAATTCCTCGCGGGTGTTGACTAATGTAGGGGTTAATTCCTGCGTGCCATTGAAGAATTCTATAACCTCCTTGATGTTTCCCACTCCGTACACTTTCAGATTGTTCACTACTGCCGCTTCGCGGGCATTCTGTTGCGGTACAATCATACCCTCAAACCCCAGCTCTCTGGCCTTGATGGCAATGGGGAGTGCTCCTTTGATAGGTTGCAGGCTACCATCAAGGCTTAGTTCACCCATCAGCAGATAGCGTTCCAGCTTATTGGACTGGATGACTTCGCTGGCGGCAAGTATGCCGATGGCTAAAGGTAAATCGTAAGCTGCACCTTCCTTGCGGATGTCAGCCGGAGCCATGTTGATGACAATATTGCTGGTCGGCATCCGGTAGCCGTTGACCTGCAAAGCAGATATGATACGTTGATGGCTTTCTTTGACCGCAGAGTCCGGCAAACCGACTAAATAGAACATACAGCCTCTGGAACTGTTGACTTCAATGGTGATGAGGGTTGCGTCAATACCTTGAACAGCCGCTCCAAAAACTTTTATGAGCACGTTTTTAGTGATTAGGGGTTAGTGATGGCAGGATAGGCTACCGTCGGTTTTGTTTTTTGAGTTTCTTTTCACTCTCTTTCTTCTCTTTTTCCTTTTGCTCTATCTCCTCCAGTTTCTTTTTGATGTCTTCCTCACTCATATTCTTCCCTTCAATTTTTCCGGAAGGGCTAAGGAACAGATTGGCAGGCAATGCTTGTATGGCGAGCTGTTTGATGGGCGCTGTGTTCCATCCGGAGAAATCACAACTCTGTTCCCACTTCAGAGTATCTCTTTTGATTGCTTCTTCCCATTCCTTTCTGTCGATATCCAAGGAAATGCCCCAGAGTGCGAATAGCTTGTTCTTTTCTTCTTTCTTGTAAATCCGGCGCAGGGCAGCGTTGGCTTCCATGCTTTGCGGGTCCCAAGATGCCCAAAAATGTATCAACAGATATTTGTCCTTAAAGCTAGTACGGCTGATTTGTGTGCCTTTGGCATTGGGCAGGTTGACGTAAGGGATGGTTTTCCCGACGGATACCTTCTCTTCTTCTTGGATAAGGTCAAGCAGTTCGTCCACATATGGGCGGTCTTTCAGGCCTCCGGTCATGTGTTCTGTCATTTCTTTGATTAAGGAGAAGTCCGGTTGCGGTTTTTGCACGAAATATTTCTCCAGCAGATAGATACTTACCAGTGAAGAAGGATGGCTGTTGATGAAGGCTTCTGCTTTTTCTTCCAATGCTTTCTCCGAGGGAGTACTCAAACCTTTCAACTCTTTCTGAAAGGCGGTCAGTTCTTCATTGGGAACATTCCCCGTGATTTCCAGTGAAGTAAGTTCGGCGGCAGAACCTTTTATCTTTATGTTGTCTCCTTTGTCCAGGTAAAGCGGATATTCCGTACCGTCACTGAATTGCAACCATGTAGAGGCAAGTGTGTCGGTGGTGAGGGTTGCAGAGAACTTGTCATCCTTGACAAGCAGAGTGTCCATACGGTTATAGAACTTGTCCGTACCATATATATAAAGGGTATCATTCCCCAGCCCTTTGATTTCACCATTTAGGTAGACTGAATTTGTATTTTTGCTGCCGCAGGCAGACAATATAATAAGCAGAAGGTATGCAAGATAGATTTTCTTCATTCCGGTTCTTTTTCTGATACTTCGTCGCGAAAATACTTCTTTTTGGTGTGAATAAAAAGAAATGCCCGACATATTTCTATGCCGGGCACGTTCTTTTCAATCTAACCTTTATTATTTGATGATATTCATAAAGTCTGTGTTAGTGAAGTATTTGGCGAATTCCAGGTCAGAAGCAGCCTTCTTTGCCAAAGCCGGTTCTTTTGCAATGGCATTCTTCAGACTGCTGGTTACCATAGATGTATTGTTGGTTCTTGCGCCAAGTACAGCCATTAGGTAGTCAGTATAAGCGTCTGGTCTTTCGATAGCAGCCAGTGTGTTCTTAGCCTTGTTGTAGTCCTTAGCCAGGATTTGTGCCAAAGCAGCGCTGTTAGTCTTAGTGTCGCCAAATGAGCTGACAGCCTTGTCGTACTGTCCTTGAGCAACATACAGATTACCCAATGCCTCGTTCAGTTCCTTAGAACCGGAAGCCTTGCTCAGATAGCTTTCTGCTGCTGTTCTGTCGCCCTTGGTCAAGGCAATCAGACCGAGATTCATGTTTGCTTCAGGAGCATCCTTGATGGAGAGAGCTTTCTTGAAGTAGCTTTCAGCCTTGTCAAGATCACCAGCCTGATAAGCCAGTTTACCTAAGTTGTTGTAAGCACGGAAATCGTTCGGGTAGATTTGAGTGGCTTTTGTGAAGATGGCTTCTTGCTTGGCAGCATCTTTAGTCAAGGTGGTGGCATACAGCAGTTCTTCGATGTTCAGCTGCTTGGCATCGCTGTCGGCGAGGTTTGCGATTTCTTCGTCAGACTTACCGATGATTTCGTAATTCAAAGTCAGGCGTGAACGACGCAGTTGCGGCAGGATTTCGTCAGCCAAAGTTTTATAAACAGAAGAGATGTTCTTGATTTCTTGTTCTCTTTGTTCAGGATCCTGATACATGGAAAGAACGCGAAGAATCAATTCTTTATCTTGGATGTTTGATTTGGATACCAGTTCCTGGAAGCCTTCCCAGTCCTGAGCCGTATACTTGGTGTCTACTGCTGCATCGATTTTGGCTTTCTTCAAATCTCTGTTGATGATTTTAGCCGTGTTGTCCTGGCGGTTCTCAGCCAGTGTAGTATTCAAGCCTACACCACCATCGGGAGAAGCGTATGCGGAGATTTCGATGTTGCTGATTTTCTTGTTTTCAGCTTCGTCTATGTTTTTCACTTCTTTGCCGAATTCTTTGGCAGTCTTCAATTCGCTGGCGCGTACGTTGGCTTGTTGAATCAAGAACATGATGTTGGCGTCATGCTTTTCTTTGATGATACGTTGGAAAGCGTCGTCACCATTGGCGGGGTTAGCGCTGCCCAATGTTTGTTCCAGCATCTCAGAAGTGGAGATTACACCATCAGCTACTTTTACAGCAGGGATAGTGACAGTCTTTTTGCCTACTGTAGCCTTGAATTCCAGATACAGTTCGGATTTGGCCATTTCCGGTACATAGTCGAAAGATGTCTTCATAGTGTAGCTGCCGCCCATCTTGTAAGAGATAGTCTGGTCGTTACCTTCTACTTTTTCGCCCTGGAACACAGCCGACTGGCCTTTAGCTTCGCCGCCATTCCATTTCAGCACAGGGGTCACTTCTACCACAGCCTTCTTGTTGAAGTACTTTTCGGGGAATTTTCCGTTGATTGTAGCGGGAACTTTACCACCCACAGCTTCCAGAACTTGAGGAGTTACGGTGAAATAATCTGATGACAATTCACCCATCTTTTTGCTGCACGATGTCATTAATGCAACAACCATTGCCATTAAAAACGGCAGATACAATTTCTTAGTCATTTTAGGTATAAATTAATTGTTTGTAATTGAAATTTGTCTATTCCATTTTAGTGTGCTGTTTGGGCATGGACACAACAACGCAAAGATATTAAATCCTATTACAGTTTGTTAACTCGCGCAGCAATTTTATCATAATTTAATGAATTTCCCGCTCTTTGCGGTACTTTATATTGCGGGGATGATGTTCTATGATTTCACTGCGCAATCTGTGCCGGTCAATATGTGTGTAAATTTCTGTTGTAGCGATAGATTCGTGGCCCAGCATACTTTGTATGGCGCGTAGGTTGGCGCCTCCTTCAAGCAGGTGGGTGGCAAAGGAATGGCGGAAGGTGTGAGGGCTGATGTTTTTGGTGATGCCGGCCTTCTCCGCCAGTTCCTTGATGAGATGGAATACCATGATGCGCGAGATATTTTTGCCCCAGCGTGCCAGGAATACATAGTCCTCGAAGTCCTTCTTGATTTTCCAGCCTCCATTGCGGTCCACGAACCAGTTCCTTATCTCTTTGATGGCACGGGACGATATGGGTACAAGGCGCTGTTTGCTGCCCTTACCTTCTACCTTGATGAAGCCTTCGTCGAAATACAAGTCGGAGATTTTCAGGTTGCACAGTTCCGATACCCGTAGGCCGCAACTGTATAGAGTCTCGAGGATGGCCCGGTTGCGTTGCCCCTCGTTTGTGCCCAGGTCAATGGCGGAGATGATGCGGTCTATCTCTTCCACTGTCAGTACTTCTGGAAGCTTGAATCCGATTTTGGGTCCTTCCAACAGTTCGCTGGGGTCTCCCTCCAGGTAGTCGGCCATGACGAGGAAATGGAAGAATGACTTGATGCCCGACAAGATGCGTGCCTGCGAGCGGGGATGGATGCCGATGTCGTGCAGTCCGGAGGCAAAATGCTGCAAGTCATCCAGGGTAGTGTCAAGGATAGCGATACCCTCTCCTTCCAGAAAGTGCAGCAGCTTCTGTAAGTCTGTTTGGTAAGCATCCACTGTATTGGGTGAGAGTGCTTTTTCCAGTTTCAGATACTGGTGGTACTTTCTGATTATCAGCGTTTGTTTCTCCTTATTCGTGGATTTTTCTTCTGATTTCATTTCTTTTTTCTACCTTTGCTTCGCGAAAATAGGCTGCATTTCAGCAAATTGCAAATAAATTTGCATCTGCTTTCGGTTTGCACTATCTTTGCACCGCAAAGGTATAAAAAATTGTGTTATGAGGATACAGATTATTAACGGCCCCAATATAAATCTCTTGGGCAAACGTGAACCTTCCATTTACGGTAGCGTTACTTTTGAAGACTACCTTGCCGAACTCCGCAAGAAATATGCGGATGTACAGATTGACTATTTCCAGTCCAACATTGAGGGAGAGCTGATAGACAAGATTCAGCAGGTAGGTTTTGATGTGGACGGCATCATTTTGAATGCGGGTGCTTACACCCATACGTCCATCGCTCTGCAAGATGCTATCCGTTCGGTCACCTCTCCGGTGATTGAGGTGCATATCTCTAATGTACATGCCCGCGAGGCTTTTCGTCATGTGTCCATGATTTCCTGCGCTTGCAAGGGTGTCATTCTCGGTTTCGGGCTGAACTCCTACCGTCTGGCCATGGAGGCATTAAAAGATTATTAAATAAAATAGGTATATAGATTATGTTATTGAAGCAAACGAAGATTGTCGCAACGATTTCTGACCAGCGCTGTGATGTTGATTTTATAAAGCAGTTGTTCGATGCAGGTATGAATGTTGTACGTATGAATACTGCACATCTTGGCCGTGAAGGTGCCGAGAAGTTGATAAACAATGTGCGTACGGTTTCCAACCGTATTGCCATCCTGATGGATACGAAAGGACCGGAAGTCCGTACTACTGTCCTTGCCGAGCCCATTCCTTTCAAGGTAGGCGACCGTGTGAAGGTGGTAGGCAATCCGGAACAGGAAACTACCCGTGAATGTATTTCTGTTTCGTACTCCCACTTTGTTAAAGACTTGGATGTGGACGGCCATATCCTAATTGACGACGGTGATTTGGAGTTGATTGTTGTGGAGAAGACTCCCGACTATCTGCTCTGCGAAGTACAGAATGAAGCTACCCTGGGCAGCCGCAAGAGCGTCAACGTTCCGGGTGTCCGCATCAATCTGCCCTCTTTGACGGAGAAGGACCGCACCAATATCCTTTATGCCATTGAGAAGAATATAGATTTCATTGCCCACTCTTTTGTGCGCAACAAGCAGGATATACTCGACATCAAGTCAATCCTCGACGCCCACAATAGCGACATCCGTATTGTTGCCAAGATTGAGAATCAGGAAGGTGTCGACAATATCGATGAAATTCTGGAAGTGGCGGATGGTGTGATGGTGGCTCGTGGCGACCTCGGTATCGAAGTCCCTCAGGAACGCATTCCCGGCATCCAACGTGTACTTATCCGCAAGTGTATTCTTGCCAAGAAGCCGGTGATTGTTGCCACGCAGATGCTCCATACCATGATTTCCAACCCACGCCCCACCCGTGCGGAAGTGACGGACATTGCCAATGCCATCTATTATCGTACGGATGCCTTGATGCTGAGCGGTGAAACTGCTTATGGAAAATATCCGGTGGAAGCCGTGAAGACCATGACCAAAGTTGCCGCGCAAGCGGAAAAAGACAAGTTGCCCGACAATGATATTCGTATTCCATTGGATGAGAACAGCAACGATGTAACGGCTTTCCTTGCCAAACAAGCAGTAAAAGCCACTACCAAACTGAAGATCCGTGCAATCATCACCGACAGTTACAGCGGCCGTACAGCCCGTAATCTTGCCGCTTTCCGTGGTAAATATCCGGTGCTGGCCATCTGCTACAAAGAAAAGACCATGCGTCACCTGGCACTTTCATACGGTGTAGAGGCTATCTATATGCCCGAACTTGCCAACGGACAGGAGTATTACTTCGCCGCCTTGCGCCGTCTGTTGAAGGAAGGCCGCTTGTGTCCTACGGACATGGTGGGTTATTTGAGTAGTGGTAAGGCAGGTACAAAGACTTCCTTCCTCGAAATCAATGTAGTGGAAGATGCCTTGAAGCATGCAGAAGACAGTGTGCTACCCAATAGTAACAGATACTTGTAATAATTAATAATGAACGAATGAAGGAATGAAAGGTTGCCGCAACTTTGTTGCACTTTTCATTCTTTCATTTTTCCACTCTTTCATTTGCCATGTCAATTGACGAATACATTTTGCAGCACATTGATGATGAGGGCGATTATCTGAAAGCGCTCTATCGCGACACGCATGTCAAGTTGCTATATCCCCGCATGGCTTCCGGACATTTGCAGGGGCGTATGCTCAAGATGTTTGTCCGGATGATTCGTCCCCGGCAGGTGCTGGAGATAGGGACTTATAGCGGATATTCCGCACTTTGCATAGCAGAAGGACTGCCGGAGGGCGGGATGCTGCATACGTTTGAAATCAACGACGAGCAGGAGGACTTCACCCGTCCGTGGCTGGAGAATTCCGATTACGCGGATAAAATCAGGTTCTACATTGGCGATGCCTTGGAGCGGGTACCGCAACTGGACCTCACTTTCGACCTTGCCTTTATTGACGGAGATAAGCGTAAATACATAGAGTATTATGAAATGGTGCTCGCCCGCCTTTCCGGCGGTGGATATATCATTGCCGACAATACCTTGTGGGATGGCCATGTGCTGGAAGAACAACCCCATCGCACAGACCTGCAAACAATCAGTATCAAAGCCTTCAATGATTTGGTGGCGCGGGATGCGCGTGTGGAGAAAGTCATTCTTCCCCTGCGTGACGGATTGACGATTATCCGTAAGAAGTAACTGTTTTTTTATCTTTTTCTCAGCAGCCGCTTGCTGAGGTATCTCACCGGATACCATACGGACAAGAAGCCTACAGTGATGACCGTTAAGAATACCAGAATAATATCCGTGGCATGTACACTTACCGGATAAGCGTCCACTACAAAACTTCCATTGCCTCCCCCCAATGAAATCAACCCGAAACGTTGCTGCAGAAAGCACAGCAACAATCCTAAAACGATGCCGGAGAGGGCGCCGAATACAGAAATCATCCTGCCTTCGAACAAGAAGATGCGCGCTATGAGCCGCTCATCGGCACCCAGGTTGCGCAGTGTCTCCACGTCCTCCCGTTTGTCCAGTATCAGCATGGACAGCGAACCGATGACATTGAAGCATGCGATACCCAGAATGAAGGTGAGGAAGAGATAAGAGATAAGTTTCTCTATTTCCATGATGCGGAAAACATCGGCCTGCTGCTCGTAGCGGTTCTGTACAATGAACCGGTCGCCGAGAATGCCTGCTATTTTCTTTTGTACGGAGCCGATGTTGGAACCGGGTTTCAGTTTCATCTCAATGGCAGAAACTTCCGTGTCATAATTGAACAGACGGCGGGCAAAGTCGAGTGACGTCAGTATGTAGCGTGAATCGTATTTTTGCTGGTTGACGGCAAAGATGGCGCCGGGCGAGAAGAGATACTCCCGGTTGAAAGCCGCAGTGGGGTTGGCTATGTTTACCCGTACGTTCCGTTTGGGGGCATAGACCTGCAACGGGTCCACGAACTGAATGCCGGTGCCCAACTCGGATATAAGTTCCACACCCAGAAAACCATAGTCCACCACCGAGTCGCTCAGTAGGAACTTTCCCGTCCCATAGAGCAAGCTGTCGATGGATGTAAGCTGTTCGAAATTGTCCTCCACTCCCTTGATGACGGCCATTGCCTGGCGGTCCTTGTACTGCACCATGGCATTCTCTTCCAGTGTTTCCGTCCACACGTCAATCTCGGACAGGGCGTGTACTTGCCGGATGCACGCTTCGTGCGGGTCGAAAACCTTACCTTCGCGGACGGTGATTTTCAGTTCCGGGTCGAAAGCTGTGAAAAAGCCTGCCACCATGTCCTGAAAACCGTTGAACACGGACAAGGTGCATACCAACGCCAACGTAGCCAATGCCACTCCACACACCGAAATACCGGAGATGATATTAATGGCATTGTGTTTCTTCTTGGAGAAGAGGTAGCGGCGGGCTATAAAGAAGGGAAGGGACATTATTTCAGCAGTTCGTCAATTCGTTCCAGATAGTCCAGTGAGTCGTCTACGAAGAACTTCAGTTCGGGGATAATGCGTAGTTGGTGGCGTACGCGGGTACCCAGTTCAAAGCGTATGGATTTCATGTTTCCGTTGATGTTCTTGACTATTTCTTCGCTTTTCTCCGAGGGGAATATACTGAGATAAGCGCGTGCCACGCTCATGTCGGGGCTGATGCGTACGGCACTGACGGAAATCAGTATGCCGGGCATGGACTTGGTTTGCAACAAGAAGATATCACTCAGTTCCTTCTGCAGGAGACGGGCTATTTTATTTTGTCTGGTAGTTTCCATACTGTTCATTTTTTTATGCTGGGGTGCAGCCTGTTTTCACGTTAGCAAAGTTACTGAAATATATCGTTCTGCCGACTGTTTATAGCTTTTTTTTCATTCTTTTCCCTATTGTAGGGTTCATTCTTTTCCGTTCTGTCGATGGGATATGCCTTTTCGTAGATTCTATTTGTTGTTCTTGTTATGCTTCCCTAACTTTGATGTCGGTTCGGAGAACTGCTGATGATGAGTGAAGAAGGAAGAGAACCATTCCGTTATAGAAGAGACTCTCTCTAAATAGCGTTTTTTCATGTATTATTGACTTGAGCCGTTTTTACCCGGGAGGGTAGAAACGGTTTTTTTGCGCATCTGACCGGGCTTTCTTGTCTCTTGCATAGGCTTCTGTTGTGTTTTGCACGGTGGTTTGTCTTGAGAAGCCTTTGGGTTTATCATGTGCGCACGGCTGTGGTACGCCTTTTCCACAGTCGTGAAGAAGACGTGCCACAGCTGTGAAGAATATGCTTCACAGCCGTGGTTTTTCATCAATATATAGGGGTTGACAGAACAGACATAAGGGAATGACAGAACAAACATGAGGGGATAACGGAATGGACATAAGCACTCGACGCATTCCGTATCAGGGTATGAATAGCGGAATGCGTCGGGTGCTTATGGGGGAATGATATGATATTTTTTTATGCCTTTACATACTTCCTTTTGGCTATCAGCACTGCCACGATGATACCTATCACCAGCAGTGCCAGTGCTCCGTAGGCGATGCCTTCCGTCACGTGCAGGCTGGTGGGGTCAAAGCGCATTTCGATGGTGTGCTGTCCGGCAGGAACATGCATTGTGCGCAGGATATAGTCGGCGCGTGCCAGTTCGGCAGGCTGTCCGTCGATGGTTACGTGCCAGCCGTCCGGATAATAGATTTCGGAGAATACGGCAATACCGTCTTGGGCATTGTTCGTTTCGTACGTCAGGCGGTTAGGTGCGTAACTTGTCAGGCGGATGCTGGAGAGGCTGTCTTTATAACTTTCCGTGGTACCTTTCAGTACATCCTTGAAGCGGGCATCCACTACGGCTGTCTCTGTGGGTATGATGCTGTCCAGGGCGTCAATCTCTTCGTTGGCGTTGTTCACATACTGCACCTTGTTTACAAACCATGCATTGCCGTAGGCGTGCGGGTTGAGGATGGGAACGGTTTGTCTTTGCTGTCCTGCAGGGAAGATGAAGTATTTGGTGTTCAGCATGTTCAGTACGCGGAACTTATTGGCATCCACGCTGTCCATCTCACCTCCGGCGGTGGCAATGGCCTTGTAGGCCGCCTGCATTTCGGGAGAGATGTGATGCTCTATCATTTCCTGGTAGCGGCGCAGCTTGGCCGGGTGATAACCGCCGACGCTTTTGTGCCAGTAGGAGGTGTTGTTGTCATCGAAGGTGCTGGTGGCAAAGTTCAATACACGATAGTCCAAGCTGGTATCTTGCAGTATCAGCTCGTCTGTATTCGTCTTGGTGAAGGTTTCCGTACGGATGGAGTGGGGCACGAACTGGGCATCATTCAGATAGCGCTTGTTGACCCCCCACATATCTGCCAGGCAGAGTATGGTGATACCTGCAATGGTCAGCGAGCTGCGCAGCTTGCCGCTTGCATAGAGCCAGAGCAGGCTGCAGCCGATGCCTATGATGATGAAGCTACGCAGGGCGTCGCTGCTGACGAGTTCGGCACGCATCTCTCCCAAGTTGGCAAGGATGCCGGAGAGCTCGTTGGCGGGTATCATCTGCTGGTTGACGGCATTCTGCAGCATCTGTGCCTCTTGGGCGGGCACGTAGCCGGAGCCGATGCTGCCCGGGGCAACGGCAAGCAGCAGGGCGATGCCTGCAGTGAGCAGCAGGCTGATGCCGAGGGGCTTCTTTTCTTGTTTTAAGATTTCCGGCTCTTCGAGCAGGCGTTTCAGGGCAAAGATAGCCAGCAGAGGTATCGTGAACTCTGCTATGACAAGGATGGAGGACACGGCGCGGAACTTGTTGTACAACGGGACGTAATCGATGAAGAAATCCGTCAGCGGCATGAAGTTCTTGCCCCAGGACAAGACGATGGAGAAGAAGGTGGCTCCTATCAATGCCCACTTCAACGGTCCTTTCACGATGAAGCATCCCAGTACGAACAGAAACAAGACGAATGCTCCGACGTAGACGGGACCCGACGTCATGGGCTGGGTACCGAAATATTGTGTCAGTGAGCCGTACAGACTGCTGTACATCGGGTTTGCCTTGCTCATGGCAGTTTCACTCTGGCTGAGGGCGGCAGATGCTCCGCCTTTGAAGTTGGGCACCAGCAGAGTCAGTGTTTCGTCGATGCCATAGCTCCACTGGGTGATGTAGTCGCGGTCCAGCCCGCTACTGGTCTGCTTGGCAGCGTCGCCGGTCTGCACCAGTTCGCTCTTGCCGCGCATGGTTTCTTTGCTGTAAGCATAGGTGTGATAGAGGTTGGATACGTTGGCGGCTATGCCGACGAGGGCTGCTACAATCAGTACGGCACTTGCCTTGAAGAACTGGGGCAATGTCTTGGTACGCCATGCTTTCTCGAAGTAGGCTCCCACAAAGAAAAGGATGACGAAGAAGAAGTAATAGGACATCTGCACGTGGTTCGAGGTGATTTGCAGGGCCACGAACAAGGCGGTGAGGATGCCTCCCCACAGCAGTTTCCCACGATAGGCGAGCACAATGCCTGCTATGGTGGGCGGCACGTAGGCAAGGGTGATGAACTTCCAGATGTGTCCGGCAGATATCAGGATGAAGAAATAGGACGAGAATGCCCACATGATACCGCCCAGTCCGGCCAGCCAGACCGGTATGCCGAAGACGCGCAGCAGGATGTAGAAGCCGAGCATCAGCATGAATGTGAGGCACACATAGTCGGGCAGGAAGAGTTGGTAGGCTTTCTGTACCCACTGCAGTGACTTGGTGGAGTCATACGAAGGGGCTATCTGATACATGGGCATACCGCCGAACAGCGAGTTTGTCCAACGGCTGCGTTCGCCCGTCTGTTCGTAATACTCCTTGACTTCTTGTCCTGCCCCTGCTCCTGCAGCCGTGTCGTGCTGAAAGAGAATACGGTTTTCTATATCCGCCGGGAAGAAGTAGGCGAAGGAAAGGAGGACGAATGCCAAGATGGCAATAAGGTCGGGAAGAAGCTTCTTCATGAGTTATAAGTTATGAGTTATCAATTAATCAATTGTGGGGCAAAGATAGTGCAAACCGAATACAGAACTTTCATGCTTGCGTGAAAAAGTTTTGTTGAGGTGCAGCCTATCTTCGCTTTTGTGGCAAAGATACATAAATGCAGATTGTTATTGTCACGTTATCGGCAGAATGTTGTACCTTTGCCTTTCCAAAAAAAGATTAAAGTGCTTTAATGGTAATATGCAAGCTTAAATTATTATAGATATGACAATAGGGATAATCAGTGCAATGGACAGCGAACACCGCCGGTTGGTGGAGCGCTTGCAGGATAAGAATACGTCGGGCGATGGTAGTTTCCGCTATGTGGAAGGTACATTGGGCGGTAACCATGTAATCTTGACGCAATGCGGCATCGGTAAGGTGAGTGCAGCGGTAGGAGCTTCGGAACTGATACGGCGCTTTTCTCCGGACTGCATCGTCAGCACCGGTGTGGCGGGCGGCATTGATGCTTGCCTGAAGGTGACGGATGTAGTGGCAAGCCAACGTCTGGTGTATCACGACGTCTGGTGCGGCGACGGTAACGAGTACGGACAAGTGCAAGGTTTTCCCGCCTCTTACGAGGGATGTTCCTCTCTGTTGAAACATGCCTTGTCGCTGAACGAAGCCGGAATGGAAAGCCGCATCCACAGCGGACTTGTCTGTACCGGCGACCAGTTCATCACCAACCGTACGGAGCTGGATACCATCAGGCAACGTTTCCCCGACGGTCTTGCCGTTGATATGGAGTCTGCCGCCATTGCGCAGACTTGCTATCTGTACAATGTTCCTTTTCTCAGCTTCCGCATCATCAGCGACACACCCGGAGTAGAGGACCATGCTTCGCAGTATGCCGATTTCTGGGGAACCATGGCAGAGCGTTCGTTCCTCACGATATGGACCTTCCTCTCCACCCTTCCCAGCAATTTATAACTCATAACTTATAACTCATAACTCATGAAGAAGATTCCCAGTTTTACAATTGACCACATCCGCTTGTTGCGCGGTATTTACGTATCCCGCCAGGATGAAGTGAACGGAGAAACAGTCACTACTTTCGACATCCGTATGAAAGAGCCCAACCGTGAGCCTGCCTTGGGACAAGGTGCTCTGCATACTATCGAACATCTTGCCGCCACCTACCTGCGTAATGACCCGCAGTGGCAGGACAAGATTATCTATTGGGGCCCCATGGGCTGCCTCACCGGCAATTATCTGCTGATGAAAGGCGACTTGAAACCACAGGACATACTGGCACTGATGCAGGATACCTTCCGTTTTGTTGCCGAGTATGAAGGTGAAGTTCCCGGTGCCGCTCCGCAAGATTGCGGCAACTACCTGCTCCACGACCTGCCAATGGCTAAGTGGGAGTCTGCCAAATACCTGCATGAGGTATTGGAACAGATGAAAGAGGAGAATATGAAGTATCCGGAAAAAGAAGAAAAATAAGGGGTTATGGATTAAGGACTAGGGATTAGAGATTAGGAATGGGTTTATGCCTATATTAAAGTCTATGCGACCCCAATAATCCCTAACCCTTAATCCCTTATCCTTTATTATCACACAATCTCAATCCCCTGCTCCTTGCAAAGCTGTAATCCCAGGTCTTTCAGCTTGAATTTCTGTATCTTGCCACTTCCCGTCATGGGGAATTCTTTGATGAAGAAGATATACTTGGGTATCTTGTAGCGGGATATTTTGCCGATGCAGAAGTCTCGTACATCCGATTCGTGCATATCCACTCCTTCGTGCAGGATGATGAAAGCGCCTACGGCTTCACCGTATTTCTTAGAGGGAATACCGGCTACCTGCACGTCTTTTACGCCTTCCAGTTGATAGAGGAACTCTTCTATCTCGCGGGGATAGATATTTTCACCACCGCGGATAATCATGTCCTTGATGCGTCCTGTGATGCGGTAATTGCCGTCCTCGTCCTTCACTCCAAGGTCTCCCGAGTGCAGGAAGCCGTTCTCATCAATGACTTCGGCTGTGGCTTCCGGGTTTTTGTAGTAACCCTTCATGGTGTTGTATCCGCGGTTGCACATTTCACCTTGTACGCCTACGGGACACTCTTCTCCGGTTTCGGGGTCGATAACCTTTACTTCCGTATGTTCAAAGTCGTGTCCTACAGTGTTGCAACGTACATCGAACGGGTCGTCTATCCGGGTGGCGGTCATTCCGGGAGCAGCTTCGGTCAGCCCGTAAACGCTGGTTACCTTCATGTACATTTTCTCTTCCACCTGCTTCATCAGCTCTACCGGGCAGAGGGAACCTGCCATGATACCCGTACGTAGGCTGGACATATCGAACATGTCGAACATCGGATGGTTCAGTTCGGCAATGAACATGGTGGGTACACCGTAAAGTGCCGTGCAGCGCTCCTTGTGGATGGAGGCGAGCACTACCAACGGGTTGAAGCGTTCCACCATTACTTCCGTACAGCCGTGTGTCAGGCAGTTCATGGTGGCAAGTACCACGCCAAAGCAGTGGAACAATGGTACGCAGACGCAGAGCTTGTCGTCGGCGGTAAACTTCATGTGCTCACCGGTAAGGAAACCGTTGTTGGCAATGTTGTAGTGGGTAAGCATGACGCCTTTCGGGAATCCCGTAGTGCCTGAGGTGTATTGCATGTTCACTACATCGTGGCAAGTGACCTGACTTTTGAGCTCATTCAGGCGGCTGTCTTCTATATTGTTGCCCAAGAGAAGTATTTCGGCCGTGTTGTACATGCCCCGGTGCTTCTCCTGCCCCACGTAGATGACATTTTTCATATAGGGGAAACGTTCGCTTTTCAGGTGTCCGCGTTGGCAGGTCTTCAGTTCCGGAAGCATGGTATAGGTCATCTGCACAAAGTCACTGTCTTTTTCGCCATTGACGATGCAGAGGGTATGCATGTCGGAGTTCTGGCAGAGATATTCCAGCTCGGACTGTTTGTAGTTGGTGTTTACCGTTACGTAGACGGCACCTATCTTGGCGCAAGCGTATAATAGGGTCAGCCAGTCGGGTACGTTGGCTGCCCAGATACCTACGTGTGTTCCCCGCTCCACGCCGATGGCGATAAGTCCTTTGGCCATGTCGTCCACCCGGCGGTTGAACTGGCTCCAGGTGAAACGCAGGTTGCGGTCGGAGTAAACGATATATTCTTTGTCTGGTGTTGTTTCGGCCCAATGTTCCAACCATTGGCCGAGGGTGCGTTCGTATAACATGATGTGGAAGTTGAAAGTGGAAAGGTGAAAATAGAAAGTATTTATCATTTTCCATTTTCACCTTTCAATTTTCCATTAATTTAAATTGGTGTATAAACTACTGCAAGTATCTTGGCTGCCTGCCCTTCATAGGCGTGTACGTGGTGCGGAACGATGGAATCGTAATAGATGCTGTCACCTTCTTCGAGCAGGTAGGTGTTTTTGCCGTAACTGATTTCCATGGTCCCTTCCATCACCATGATGAATTCTTCGCCTTCGTGTGAGGAGAGTACAAAGTCACTGTCGTCCGTAGCGGCCACATCAATGATAAACGGCTCCATGTGGCGGTCGGCTTTGGATTTGGAGAGTGAATGATACTCCATATGCTTGCGGCTGTGGATGGCATTGTTGGAGAAACTGATGCTGTTCTGCGATTCGTCCTTACGGCAGACTACGGGACCGTTCTCATCTTGGTCGTCAAGAAAAGTCCCCAAACGTACACCCAGTACACGCGCTATTTTGATGAGGGGAGCCAGTGACGGAAGGTCGATATTGTTTTCTATACGTTCAATCTGTTCGATAGCAAGTCCCGAACGCTGTGCCAGTTCTTCCATACTGATGGATTGGCTTTCACGGAGTGATTTTATTTTTTCTCCTACAATTTTGCTGGTATCCATAATGATAGTATTTTGGGGTCGAAAAGTTATAATTTATAGTTCTTAAACCGCAAAAATAAGAGAAACTTTTACTTGATGCAACATTCTGAGGGAAAATATTGCTGAAATATCTCCGGTGGTCGGCTTATTTGTATAATATTCTTCTGTTCTGTTTCTCTTTCTTCCCCAAAGTTCTGTTTATAGCCGCTTCAAGTCTTGTTCCGATACGTGCTTTCCTTTGTACGCTTTGCCTGCTGCATTGAAACGATAGCTTAGCTTCAGGGAGAAGCTGCGCGAGTCCGGGTTTGCCTTTTTCGTATAGGTCAGCCGGGGACCGAACAGCATGAAGGAGCCATACCGGGAATTCCACAGGTCATTGGCTTGCAGTCCGAGCGTCAGCCTTTTGTTGAAGAATGTTTTGCGGATGCCGGCGTTTATGCCCCAATAGGAACGTTGCAGCATGGCGCCGAAGTTGCCTTCGCTCTGGTAGTCGGCATCAAGGGAGAGAATCCACTCGTCCGGAAGCTGGAGACTGTTTTGCAGAAAGAGGTAAATGCTGCCGCGGTTCATATTCTTGCTACTGCCTTGATTGGTGACTTTGAAGGACGGTTGGGCGAAGTAGATGCCGAGCTCCGGTTTCCAGATGCCGACGGTGGGTGACAGATGGGCAGAGGCGGTGAGATACTGCATCCGTTTGAAATTTCCGGTAGTGAAGATGACAACATCCGGATTGTCTTCGTATTCTTTGGTCATGAAGGCAATGGCATTGCGGCGGTATTGGTAGTTAAGTCCGAATTGTACCCACTTGTAAAGGGCCGTGAACTGCAGGTCGTGGTTGGTTTCGGGGGTAAGCAGTGGGTTTCCGCCTTCGTAGATGAAACGGTTGTTATAACTCAGTGTGCTACGTAGCTGGAAGAAGCTGGGGCGGTTGCTTTTGGCTGTATAGCTGAGATTGGCTTGGGCTTTGCCGAGAGGAAAGTCTACCGATAGGTTGGGGCACCAGTCATTGTAAGTACGACTTTGACCGGACACGTACTCTTCCTGCTCCCAATAGTCGGAGACGGCATGCTCGAAGCGCAGTCCTGCAAGAAGGCTGATTTTTCCTAATGTCAGTGAGTATTCGGCAAAGACGGCGGACTTACTTTCGTCGATTCGACTGTCTGTATCGGGAAGTATGTGCTGCCGGTTCAGGAAATTGTCATTTCGCCGGATGAAGGTGTAATCGGCACCGGTCTTCAGTTCACCTTTCCAAAGGGGATGGGTCAGAATCAACTTGGCGGCATAAAGGCGGTTGTCGGCGTGGTTGAAAGAGCTGATGTCGCGATTGCCTTCGGTCTGGCTTTCTTCTTGAGCCTCCTGGTGATTATAACTTTTTCCGTATACCAGGTCGGTGTTGAAGTTTATGTGGAGTTGCTTTATGCTGCCCTGATAGTAGGCATTCAGCTGGTGCCGGCTAGTTTGCTGCAGGTTTTGGGAGGAATGTATGGTGTGATCGGTCAATTCTTCATTTGCCCGGACGGTATATACCGAATGGTCACTGCTGTGATCATCGGGGGTACGATGAAACTCATAGGAGGCACCGAGGCTGTGTTGGGGGGTGAAGTCGTAACTGGCGCTTGCTTTTCCTCCGGCAAGCAGTCCCTTATTATATAAGTGAACCCGGTTATTTACATCCCATTGTATTTCGGACGGTATCTGGTAGCGAACCTCCTGGTGGCGTTTTCTGTTTTCATAATTGGTGTACAGCATGCCCAGTAGGGCCAGTCCTTTCTTCTGATAATTCAGATTGACTTGTCCGTAATGGCTGCTGCGTCTCCGTTGGGTGATTCCTGCACGGAAATTACCGCCAAAACTGTCTCTTTTGTTACGTACGGTGCGTATACGTACAACGGCTTTAACGGTAGCATCGTACTCTGCACCCGGGTTGGTGATGAGTTCCACTTTTTCAATATCGGCGGCAGAGAGGCGTTGCAGCTCGGAGTTGTCTTGCAGAAGGCGGTTGTCTATATAGATGACCGGTGTCCCTTTGCCAAAAACGGTATACCCCTCATCAGAGGAGCGCAGTCCGGGGATATGTTTCAATACGTCGTTGGCATCATTCAAGGATGCGAGCAGGGTTTGCCGTACGCTTGTCTCCAACTTTCCGCCCTTTAGTCGGAAAACGGGACGGGCGGCGGTGATGACGGTTTCCGCAAGTAGCACGGCATCGGTTTGCAATATCCAGTTGTGGGTACTCCCGGTGGGGCAAGGCTGGCAAAGGGTTTTGTAACCGATGGAAGAAATTTGTAGTAGATAGTTTCCGGGAGCGGGAGGGAGAAGTTCAAAACTACCGTCGCTTCGGCTACACGTTCCTTGTATGAAGGTGGAATCTTCGGAAAGGAGGGCGATGTTGGCAAACTCTATCGGTTGCTTTTCCTCTGTGAGAATTTTACCTTGGATGGAGGGTGTTTCCGGGCTGGTTTGTGCTTTTGTTGTCGTGACGCTCATTAGGAGCAGGGCAAGAATACATATTATCTGTTTCATGTTCCGGTTGTTGTTTGATTTCGGGACACGAAGGTATCCGCTTTCTGCCGGGATGGAAGAAACAAAAAGCGGATAGTTGTCTGACATTTGCCTGACAATAGACTGACAATACTTTCTTTTGTCCTTTTAAAGGGGGAAGATGATTACTTTTCTGTATCCATCTCTCCGGTGAACGAGATGGACTGTTTGTTCATGGGTTGCACATGGATACTGGTAGAACCATCGGGAAAGATGGTGAGGCGGTACTCATAATTGTCTTCATCACTACGGGTCTTGAAGTCTATTTGGATTTTGCCTTTTTTGAGTGCTCTAGTTGTGTATGCGGTGATGGATGCATTGAAATTCAGGCTCTTGCCTCCTCCATACGGAGCATTGTAGGCCACTCCAAAGTAAGGCAGGTAAGAGAAAACGGAGTCGTTTCTGATTTCCAGTGTGTAGTTGGTGGTCAGGTTACGGCTACCGCCTCTCATCGGTTGCATCCGATCTACGTTGATTTTGTATTGTTTAGCAGCAATAGCTTCTTTTACAGCACGTTCAGTGCGCGCTTTCTTTTCGTTACGGTTTTGGGCGGTTGTCGGCATTGCGACAGTTAGGCAGATTAGCCCTAATAGGATAAGTTTGTTAGTCTTCATGATTCTATAATGTTTAGGTTTTTATTTCCAGTCCGTAGGCGCGGCCACGATCTGTTGTTATTCTGAGGTTGCTGTTGTCCTCGACAATGGGCTTCAGACGCCGTATCAATGTGTAAAGCGTTTCGTCTGCATTGTCTTTTCCCGGCCATAGCGATTGGCAGATGTCGGATTTGAAAAGTAGGTGTGAGGAAGAAAGGTAGAACATCTCCATCAGTGTGTACTGCATGGGGGTGAGTTTTAGCTTTTCCTGCTGTTCGTTATAGAAGCAGGCTTCCTGGAGGGAAAGCGAAAGGTTGCCGAAGGTAATGAAGTTTTCTTGTTGCTGCCCGTTACTGGCATTAGTCTTTGTGTGCCGGTGGAAATAGAAGAAAGTGAATCCTCCCCACAGCAAGGCTGCCAATAGCAATGTTGCCGGAATTGTCTGCTTGGATAAACTGAACAGCATGGCAGCTGAGCAGCGGGCATATCCTCGGAAAGAAAGCGTCAGTCCAGATGCATCGGCTGTGGTGGAGAGCCATACTAATGTGTCGCTGGCAAGACATCCGGCAGGAATTTCATTGAATACGGTGGCGGGAGCATTCTTTTTCAGTATATGCAGCGAAAGGGTAGAAACATCTTTCAATCCGGTGACGGACAATGCTTCGGTAAAGGCTCTGTGGGAACCGCTTACGGAAACGGGAGTACCCATCACTTCTTGCAACTTGGCATAGGTTTGGATGGTGTCCGCATTCAACCATAATCCCTTGTTCTGCAATACTGTGCGTTGCAGTGCCTGGTTCAGGTCAGAGACCACACGTTGTTCTGCCTGCGAATAGCTGCGATAACCAAAGCCGAATGATAGCAGTATCAATAGAAAAGTGATTGCTATCGAAAGATTTGCTGCTGATACTTTTCTTTTCATGGATACAAAATTAGGTATAAATCGGATTATAAACAAAAAAGGAAGTTTCCTTTTGGAAAACTTCCTTTTTTGATGGTTTTGCCGCAAGTAGATTACTTACGCAAGCCGAGTTCTTTGACGATAGCACGATATCTGGTGATGTCGCGGTCCTTCAGATAAGTCAGCAACGCACGGCGTTTACCTACCAACATAGTCAAAGCTCTTTCTGTACTATAATCCTTTCTGTTGAGCTTAAGGTGCTCAGTCAGACGAGCAATACGGTAGGAAAACAAAGCTATCTGAGCCTCAGCTGAGCCAGTATCAGTGTTAGACTTTCCGTATTTGCCGAAGATTTCTTGCTTTTTAGCAGCGTCTAAATACATAATGTTTAATTAAAAGTTATTATAAATATTCCCTTTCGGGGCTGCAAAGATAGGGATAAACTTTTATATCACAATGATATTCAGCAAAAAAATCATATCTATACTGCATATCTAATCCAAAATCACTAACTTTGTCGCCTGAAAATAATAGGTATTATATGCAAAAGATTAGAAACATTGCAATTATTGCCCATGTGGACCATGGGAAAACGACGCTCGTTGACAAGATGCTTTTGGCCGGAAATCTTTTCCGCAGCAACCAGAGCACAGGTGAATTAATGTTGGATAACAATGACCTGGAGCGTGAACGAGGTATAACGATTCTCTCAAAGAACGTTTCTATCAACTACAAGGACACCAAGATTAACATTATTGATACTCCGGGACACAGTGACTTCGGAGGTGAAGTGGAACGTGTATTGAATATGGCGGATGGATGCATTCTGCTTGTGGATGCTTTCGAAGGTCCTATGCCGCAGACACGGTTTGTATTGCAGAAAGCTCTGCAGATTGGTCTGAAACCTATCGTTGTTGTGAATAAGGTGGATAAGCCAAATTGTCGTCCCGAAGAAGTGTACGAGATGGTGTTCGACTTGATGTTCAGCCTGAATGCAACCGAGGACCAGCTGGATTTCCCCGTTATCTACGGTTCTGCCAAGAATAATTGGATGAGTACCGACTGGCAGCAGCCGACTGATAACATTTATCCGCTTCTGGACTGTATCTTGGAGAATATTCCTGCCCCCGAACAGTTGGAAGGTACACCGCAAATGCTGGTTACTTCGCTGGATTATTCTTCGTATACCGGGCGTATTGCTGTAGGCCGCGTGCACCGTGGTATATTGAAAGAAGGCATGAATGTGTCTTTGGCAAAGCGTGACGGGAGTATCGTGAAATCAAAAATCAAGGAATTGCATACATTCGAAGGTATGGGCCGTGTAAAGGTGCAGGAAGTGTCTTCCGGTGACATCTGTGCATTGGTAGGTATCGAAGGATTCGAAATCGGAGATACGGTCTGCGATTACGAAAATCCGGAAGCATTGCCGCCTATTGCCATTGATGAACCTACGATGAGTATGCTCTTCACCATTAATGACTCTCCGTTCTTCGGTAAGGAAGGTAAGTTTGTTACTTCCCGCCACATCCACGACCGTTTGATGAAGGAGTTGGATAAGAATCTTGCACTTCGCGTGCGCAAGAGCGAGGAAGACGGCAAGTGGATTGTTTCCGGCCGTGGCGTGCTTCATCTTTCCGTACTGATTGAGACCATGCGTCGTGAAGGGTATGAGTTGCAGGTAGGGCAACCGCAGGTAATCTTCAAGGAGATTGACGGCGTGAAATGCGAACCTATCGAAGAGCTGACCATCAATGTTCCCGAAGAATATGCCAGCAAGATGATTGATATGGTGACCCGTCGTAAAGGTGAAATGGTAAAGATGGAAAGTGCCGGCGAACGTGTAAATCTTGAGTTCGACATGCCGTCGCGCGGTATCATCGGTCTGCGTACCAACGTGTTGACCGCTTCCGCCGGAGAGGCCATCATGGCGCACCGTTTTAAGGAATATCAACCGTATAAGGGTGAGATTGAACGGCGTACCAACGGTTCTATGATTGCCATGGAGTCCGGTACGGCTTTTGCCTATGCCATTGACAAGTTGCAAGACCGCGGTAAATTCTTCATTTTCCCGCAGGAAGAGGTTTATGCAGGCCAGGTAGTGGGCGAGCATTCCCATGACAACGACTTGGTGATTAATGTAACGAAGTCCAAGAAGCTTACCAATATGCGTGCCAGTGGTTCGGATGATAAGGCACGTCTGATTCCTCCCGTACAGTTCTCTCTTGAGGAGGCACTGGAGTACATCAAGGAAGACGAATACGTGGAAGTTACTCCTAAATCAATGCGTATGCGTAAGGTTATCCTCGATGAGCTTGAGCGTAAACGCGCAAACAAGAACTGATAAACAGAAGAGTTTTAGTTGTTATATATGAAAGGAGTGCCCCGCCGAAAGGTGAGGCACTCCTTGTTTATTGTCGTCATTCAAACGAAAGTCAATCGATGAATTTTACCTTTGCCGCATTACGGGGTTTGGCAGCGGGCGTTTCATCCGGATAGCCGAAAGCGATACAGTAAAGTAGCTGATAGCCTTCCGGAATATCCAGTTTCTTCAGGTATTCGGCAGCAGCCGGAGTAGAGGTCATGAAGCGCGTGGGACCGCCCAAGCAGCAAGAACCGATTCCCATGGACCAGGCTGATAGAATCATATTCTCACCCAGCAGTCCGCAGTCAATCTGCGAAAGGTCATAAGACGGGTCATTGGCAATAAATACTACTGTAGAAGCGTTGCGAAACATGTTCTTGAATTTCGGGTCTTCGGCGGCTTTGGGATTTTCCTTCTTGTAGATTTCCGTAATGCCGTTGATGAAATCCGGGTTATCCACTACACGCACTTCCCACGATTGCTTGTTCTGTCCGTTGGGTGCATTGATACCGCAATCCAGGATAATCTGCATGGTGTCGCGATTCACGGCTTGCGGTTTGTACTGGCGGATACTGCGGCGTGACATGATGGTTTCAATCACCGCATTCTCTTTGCTTTCATTTGCATTGGCAACTTGGGTCTCTTTCTGGACTTGGGCACCGCAACTGCAGAACAGCAACAAACTTGCGCCTGCCAACATCAATCTGATACTTTTCATATTGCTTTATTTGAATAATGGTTTCTGCAAAACTACTAAAACTTTCGGATTATCAATGAGATAGAGATATTAAAAAAGAAAAAAGGCATCTCCCGGAGGAGATACCTTTTCCATATGTTTCTAACTTTATTGTCAGATTAGAGCTTCGGACCAGCAGCAACCAGAGCCTTACCTGCTTCGTTGCCAGTGAACTTAGCGAAGTTCTTGATGAAGCGACCAGCCAGGTCTTTTGCTTTTTCTTCCCATTGGCAAGCGCATTCGTAAGTATCGCGAGGATCAAGAATCTTCGGATCTACATTAGGCAATTCAGTAGGAACCACGAAGTCGAAGAAAGGAATAACCTTCGTCGGAGCCTTGTCGATAGAACCGTCGAGGATAGCGTCGATGATACCACGAGTATCTTTGATAGAGATACGTTTGCCGCTACCGTTCCAACCAGTGTTAACCAAGTATGCCTTAGCACCAACCTTGTTCATCTTCTTAACCAATTCTTCTGCATATTTAGTAGGATGCAAGC
>OLYB01000181.1_pt1 | contig 64642 bp, 56 predicted proteins | sample 1674481 | NCBI WGS metagenome assembly OLYB01 (sample SAMEA103958167, study PRJEB25191) | human gut metagenome
CACTTGCAGCCTGAGAAGTATTTTCTTCGCCGCACATGTCGCCGAAGAAAATGATCGGACTTTCTTTGCGCCCGCAGGCGCAAACTCTACGAGGTTTTTTGACAGTCTATTCGCCCTCGATCGTGCGCACATACATGCCCAGCTCACCGGGCAGGTCATGGATCTCGAGCGCGCAGCCGTCCATGGCGGTGTTGTGCACCGCGATGCGGAACACGAGCTGCAGCTGCTCGGGCACGACAGCGGAATACTCGCCGATGTCCATGACGATGCGCGTGAGGCGCGTGAGGCCGTTTTCCGTCATCGCCTGCTGTGCGATGTCAAAGACCTCCTTGGCAATGGCCGCCTCGTGCATTCAGTTCTTCTTCGGCTGGCGGCGGACGTTGCGCTCGCGCACGAGCGACTTCTTGAGCGGCTTGCAGAAGAGCACGCGGTCGCCGTCGACCATCTTGCGCACGTCCTTCGGGCACTTCGTGACGCACACGCCGCAGCCGATGCAGCGCTGATACTCCACGAACACCTTGCCGGTCTGCGCGTTGAAGCCGGTGGCCACGGTCGGGCAGAAGTGGTTGCAGATGTTGCAGCCGTTGCAGTTTTCCGGGTGGACGATGACGGGCTTTGCGTGCGCGCGCATATACAGCGGCTGCATGCCGCCGCGCGTGTACGAGCCGAGCATCTCGCAGCACTGCGTGTCGCAGTTGCAGATGGCGGTCGTCTCCTCGTCCATGTTGCAGGCGTAGTGGAACACCTGATGCACGCAGCCCTTCTTCTCGCAGTCGACGAGGATCTGGCGCGCCTCAGCCTTGCTGACCTGGCGGCCGACGCCGTACTCGATGATCTGCTTGGCGATGTTGCCGACGCACAGGCAGACCTCATCCGGCGTGGGGTGCTTGGGCTGCATGCCCTCTCTGCGGCGGATGTTGCGGCAGAAGCAGTGCATGACGCTGATGGGCGCGTCGTCCGGGAGGCTGTCGAGATACGCCTCGAGCTGGTAGCTCGGCACGACGCTCGTCGTGTCGTTGGAGAGCTTGCGGTCCACGTGCACGACCTTGCCGGCGGCTTTGCCCTCGAGCGGGAGCGCGACTTCCATGTGGCCCTTGTCGCCCTTGAGCTTGTTGAGATTGTTCATGACGGCGTAGCCCGTGCGCAGCGGCTCGACGTTGAGCGTGGTGACCATGTTGATGGCCGAGGTGAACAGCTCCGACGCCTTTTGCAGCGTCTCATTGTCCTCGCCCGTCGACAGCGGAAACTCAAACCAGCCCGGCAGCATCGGCGCGAGGTCGAAGGTCGGCTCCGGCCCGTCGTAGATCTTGAGCAGGAAGCCCTTGCGGCACATGTCGTAGAGCGTGCCGGCCCAGTCGCTGCCCGTGTAGAGCGCGCGCAGCTCCGCCTCGGTGTTGCCGCGCAGCTTCATGCCCATCATGATGTCGTACTCCTCATCGGTCACGAACAGCTTGCAGTATTTTTCAAACTGCGGCACCGGCGGCTGCGGCACCTGCGTGACGGCGTTCATGCGGTTCATGAGCTTGAGATATTTCAGATAACCCATCTTCTTTGTTCCCCTTTCCGGCAGACGGCGCTTCCCACGCGCACGGCTGCCCGCCGGTGTCCCGGCAAATTGGCACATACAAACCCCACTTTACCATCTCGTCTAACTTTTAGCAAGCCCTTCCGATGCTTTTCCGTATTTAAAAAAGGGATGCGCCCGCGCCGATCTCCCCTGTCGGCGCGGGGCAAATCGATCCCAGCGACAGCAAAGCCGCCGGCGAGAGTCGGCGGCTTTTGGCTTTTCCGATGCGCTATGGAGGCTTCACGCGTCATTTGCGCGGCGGGCTTCTCGTTTCACGCGGTTTCGGTCGTAGGTCTTTTTGCTCTGCACGACCCGGGTGACCGGGGAGAGACCGTTCCACGAGCCGCGCTTTGCGGCATAGTGCTCATGCTGCGCGCGCTTGCTGCGCTTTGCCATCGGCGGCATGATGTTTGAACTGGGTGAGTTGGACACTCTGCCCGTAGTCTTCGACGAAAAACTCTGGCACGGCACCATCGACCACGTCACCGTCCACGCCGACGAGCGGGTCGTATTTCGCTTCAAGGATGGGAAGGAAATCACAACAAGGCTATGAAAATGCAAAGAAGACTCAGGTTGCAGATTGGATTCTGTTGACCTGAGCCTTATTTTATGTATTTAGCAACGGCAATGGGGACATCTGGGAACACATCCCAAAACCAACCCACCATTTCCGTACTGGCGCCACTGATGTCCGCAATATTCGCAGGTATAGTCTCTATAGTCATTAGGGTCACATCCCGAGTCGCCGCATATCGGACAAGGCGGTACTCCGTATCCATTAAACAGGCCATCTTCATCCTCGGCCATAGACCAAGTATAGCCACATCCTCTGCAAATAAAGTCTTTCATTACGGGGTCTCCTTTGCACCATCACCGTTCTCAGCCGCTTCATCCGTCGATGCTTCTTCACCGGGCCGATCTGCAACTTCTTCGCTAAACGCCGCATGGATTTTCTCTCCCAGTGCATCATGTGCTTTACTTTCAGCCGCTTTTGTCTTTACATACTTCACGCCCTTGGGGATGAGATACAGGGCTGCAAGTGTAATCATGCTACCCTTGGCAAATCCTCTTTTCTCCCCTGTGGCAAGACCTGTCTTTTTCCCTTCTGCAAGTGCATCGTTAAAGATTTTTCTGACACCATCCAACATATTTCCGCCGCCGATGGACTTAAGCTGTTTCGTGATGTTAGGGGCTGCTGCACCCGACGCATTCAGCAGTTCGCCAATTTCTTTTCCTTTAGTGTTCATTTTTTCCTCCTTTTTACTTCACGAATAAGCTATTACAGAATTCCAGAATTAACATGCAGTAATGCTCTGTGCCATCCCGAGTATAGACTTTAAGCTCAGCCTCAATTTGCCTGCTTTGGGGGGCGCTCGCTTTTGCATGTTCTTTTGGGAATGGTGCTTAGATTACAGTGTTTCAAGGTTCCTATCCTTATAATTGCCCATCGTTTTTCCTTCATGGGGGTTCCTTTAATACCGCCCTACACTCAGCCAACTCCGCAGAAATTCCGAGTTCCTCAGCAATCTCCGGATGTTTCGAAATTGCTTCCGCAATCCGTATCGCCAGAATCCGTTCACGCACGCTCATTTTCATCTCCTCCTTCTGTCGTGCTCTGCGATTACATCTATATAATACAGATTCCGTACCAAGAAAAACATGACGGGTCCTGCAAAATAAGCATCCTATATTATGCAAATAGCGAAAAATAGCAGCGCTCCTCAAATCAGAAGCGCTGCTATGTCTTATTTCTTCGTCAGGTCACTATACCGTTTCATATCGATTTTGCCGTCTGCCATCATTTGCTCCACCCAAAGCTGGAGCGTTTCCACCGCAACAGACATTTTCTCCAACTCTCTTTGGATTCGAATAAAATCCGGCAATTCGTCATTGTCAATCATTCCATCGGCAGAAATGTCAATCAGACGATCCTTTTCCCGCTGCATGGAGTTGAGCGATGATAGCATTCCGAGAACAATCCGAGACAGATCATTGATTTTTATCTCTGGAACATACTGCCTGCCAATGGGGCACTGTTGTGAGCAGAAATAGTTACACAAAGCCGGTTTTTTATAGCCTTTTGCCATCTCCAGCACTTCTTCCGGGTGCGGCAAATATGAATTACCCTCAATGCGAACCAGTCTTTCCGGAGAAATGGTTTCCATCAGCTCACTGGCTGCCTCACGGGAAAGTACAAGTTCTTCTCTGGTAGTCTGATATATATTTTTATTTTCTTTCGTTGAGATACGAGGCATGGCAATTCCTCCCGAATGACATTATTAAAATTATACTGCACTCGGTGTCAAAAATCCAGTATTTATATAAGGAGCAGAATCAAATCAGTAAGGATGATACCAGCCCGGTTCTGTCCTTTTTGTCCTTTCTGTCCCGCGGTTGTTAAAGAAAATCCGCTAAAGGTTCAGAGCGGTATCACAGCCTTCAGCGGGTTTCTATGTTTCTATATAGAAAATAATCATTTATCGTTTCTACTCTTATAACGATTGCCAGTTTGCTATGTCCCGAATTTTCCCGTCATGCCCGCAGCAAATCCGGGCGTACATTGCGCCGATGGACGGAAATGTTCGGGAAAAGCCCCGTTTTTCGCAAAAGTCCTCCCTCGGGCGGCAAAAAATAAAAAATTACCGTTGCTGATATGGTATCAACAACGGTAATGAATCTGGTTGCGGAGACAGGATTTGAACCTGCGACCTCCGGGTTATGAGCCCGACGAGCTACCGAACTGCTCCACTCCGCGATATACAATTGACCCCTCAAGGCTTATATACTATAACATATAAGCCCCGAGGTGTCAAGTACTTTTTTAGCGCTCGGAGGCGGAACATTCTTCCTTTTCCGCATCGTCGAGCGTTTGTGCTGCGGCGGCACGGCTGTTTCTGAGCTTGAGCTCAGCGAGAATGTCCGCCAGCAGCTCCTCCGTCGTGGGCTCAGCAGGGGCTTCCGGCTCAGGCTCGGCTTCGTCCGCCTTTTTGCGGTTGAAGCGGTTGATGATCTTCACCATCCAGAACACGACGAACGAAATGCACAGGAAATTGATGATCGCCATGATCAGATCGCCGATCGGGAACACGCCGACGGTCACGCCGGAGAAATCCAGCCCGCCGATGATGAGTGAGATGAGCGGGTTGATGATATCGTTGACGAGCGCGGTGACGATGGCCGTGAACGCGCCGCCGACCACAACGCCGACTGCCAGGTCAATGACGTTGCCGCGCGAGATAAATGTCTTGAATTCATCGAGCCAACCGGGCTTTTTCATGATGCTGCCTCCATTTTTCTGTTATCTCTATGCTGCTGCGCGCTGCGCATCCTCAGTGCTTCGGCACAAGGACTTCCTTACCGCCCATGTAGGGGCGCAGCACCTCGGGGATGACGACGCTGCCGTCGGGCTGGAGGTTGTTCTCGAGGAACGCGATGAGCATACGCGGCGGGGCGACGCAGGTGTTGTTGAGCGTGTGGGCGAGGTAATTCTTGCCGTCCTTGCCCTTGATGCGGATGTGCAGGCGGCGTGCCTGCGCGTCGCCGAGGTTCGAGCAGGAGCAGACCTCAAAATACTTCTGCTGGCGCGGGCTCCACGCCTCGATGTCGCAGGACTTGACCTTCAGATCGGCGAGATCGCCGGAGCAGCACTCAAGCTGGCGCACCGGAATGTCCATGCTGCGGAAGAGCTCGACGGAGTAGCGCCAGAGCTTTTCGTACCAGTCCATGCTCTCCTCCGGGCGGCAGACGACGATCATCTCCTGCTTTTCAAACTGGTGGATGCGGTACACGCCGCGCTCCTCGATGCCGTGCGCGCCTTTCTCCTTGCGGAAGCAGGGCGAATAGGACGTCATCGTCTGCGGGAGCTGATCCTCGGTGAGGATCTGGTCGATGTAGCGGCCGATCATGGAGTGCTCGCTTGTGCCGATCAGATAGAGATCCTCGCCCTCGATCTTGTACATCATGGCGTCCATATCCGTCTGGCTCATGACGCCCTCGACGACGTTGCCGTGGATCATAAACGGCGGGATGCAGTAGGTAAAGCCCTTGTCGATCATGAAATCGCGCGCGTAGGTCAGCACGGCCTCGTGCAGCCGCGCGATATCGCCCATGAGATAGTAAAAACCGTTGCCGGAGACGCGGCGCGCGGCATCGAGATCGATGCCGTCAAAGCGCTCCATGATCTCCGTGTGGTACGGGATCGGGAAATCCGGCACGACGGCGTCGCCAAAGCGCTGCACCTCGACGTTGCAGCTGTCATCCGGGCCGAGCGGCACGCTCGGGTCGATGATCTGCGGGATGGTGAGCATGATCTTGTGGATCTTGGCCTCCAGCTCGGCCTCCTGCTGCTCCAGCTCGGCGAGCCGCGCGGCCTGCGCGGTGACCTGCGCCTTGACGGCCTCGGCCTCGGCGAGCTTGGACGGGTCTTTTTTCGCCTGTCCCATAAGCATGCCGATCTGCTTCGACAGGGTGTTGCGCTCAGCGCGCAGATTCGACGCCTCGTTGATGGCGGCGCGGTTGGCCTTGTCGAGCTCGATCACCTCGTCGACGAGCGGCAGCTTCGCGTCCTGAAACTTTTTGCGGATGTTCTCCCGAACGAGCTCGGGGTTTTCACGGATGAGTCGAATGTCAATCATGTTGTCTCTGTCTCCTCAATGTTCTAATTGGTGTCAGTTTCTGCGGCCGATGCCCTCGAGCGCCTGCAGCAGCGCCTCGCGGTCGTCCGCGTCGTAGTATTCCAGCTCGATGCGCCCGGTCTTGCGTCCCTGCGTCATGCGCACCTTGCGCCCGAGCACCTGCTCAAGATGGCGCGCGCATTCGCCGAGGTAATCGACGCCGGCGGGCTTTGCTGCCGCTTTTCCCTGCGTTTCCTTCAGAAGCTGCGCAGCCAGCGCCTCGGCGCGGCGCACCGAGAGCCCCTTTTCGATGACGGTTTTCGCCGCGGCGAGCTGCACCTGCGCATCGCTGAGCGGCAGCAGCGCGCGTGCGTGACCGGCTGAGAGCGTCCCGTCCTCGACGAGCTTCAGGACCTGCTCCGACAGCGCCAGAAGCCGCGTCGCATTGGCGACGGCGGGGCGCGACTTGCCCACGCTCTGCGCCACATCATCCTGCGTCATGCCGTACACGTCCTGCAGGGCGCGGTAGCCCTTGGCCTCCTCAATGGGGTTTAAGTCCTCGCGCTGCAGGTTTTCGACCAGCGCCATCTCCATAGCGCGCTGCTCATCAGCCGTGAGGATGCGCACCGGCACCTCCCGCAGCCCGGCCATGCGGCTGGCGCGCCAGCGGCGCTCGCCCGCGATGATCTGATAAAAGCCGCTGTCGAGCGGCCGCACCGTGATCGGCTGGATGAGCCCGTAGGTGCGGATGGACTCGGCGAGCAGCTCCAGCGCCTCGGGGTCAAAGCGCTTGCGCGGCTGGTCGGCGCGCGGCTCGATCTTCTCGATCGGCAGCAGATCCGGCGCCGTCTCCTCGCGCTCGGGCTGCGCGGTCGGATATTCCTCCCCGAACAGTGCCCCGAGCCCCATGCCGAGGCCTTTCTTCCCGTCTTTACCCATGTTCCGCCTCCTTTGCGGCCGCTGCGGCGGCTTCCTGCGCCGCTTTTGCCGCTTTTGCCGCTTTTTCCTCGCGCTTGATGAGCTCCCCCGCCAGATGCAGATACGCCCGCGCACCCTTGGACTCCTTGTCGTAGGCGATGGCGGGTTTGCGGTGGCTCGGCGCCTCGGACAGGCGCACGTTGCGCGGGATCATGGTCTTGTAGACCTTTTTGCCGAAGAATTTGCGCACCTCGTTCACGACCTGATCGGACAGCTTCGTGCGCCCGTCATACATGGTCATGACGATGCCCTGTACGCTCAGCTCCGGATTGAGGCGCTTGTTGCACATTTTGATGCTGCGCATGAGATCGGCGATGCCCTCGAGCGCGTAATACTCGCACTGCACCGGGATGAGCACGCTGTCGGCCGCGACGAGCGCGTTGATCGTCAGCAGCTCGAGCGACGGCGGGCAGTCAATGAGGATGAAGTCATAGTCCGCCTGCACCGGCGCAAGCGCGTTTTTCATGATGTATTCCCGCTGCTGCGAGCCCACGAGCTCGACCGAGCAGCCGGAGAGATTCATATTTGCCGGCAGCACGTCGCCGTATTTCGTGCTGCGGATGCAGTCGGCAGCGGCCGCGCCATTCATCAGCAGGTCGTAGCAATTGGGCGTCACGGTCTTGTCCACGCCCATGCCGGAGGTGCTGTTGCCCTGCGGGTCGCAGTCGATGAGGAGCACGCGCCGCCCGCGCTTTTTGAGCGCGCAGGTCAGGTTCACGCACGTCGTTGTCTTGCCGACCCCGCCTTTCTGGTTGGCGACGGCAATGATTTTGCCCATGGTTTGCCTCCCTAAATCGTGTTTGCCGCTATTATACCAGCGCGTGGCGTCGTTTTCAACCGCTTGCGGGCGCTGCGGCGAATTTTTGTGCTGTTTCACGTGAAACAATGTCGAGCGCGGCGGGAAATGTTTCACGTGAAACATGGTTCATGACAGCAGGAGGTCGAGATCCGCCACGGTCAGCCCGTCGTGCAGCGCGAGGTCGATGCCGTAGCCGATGAGCTTGGCGGCGTCGCGCACGACGGCGTCGATATCGCGCGGCGTGACGAACATCCGCTCGGCGCGCGGGTCGTCTGTAAGGCTGCCCGCGTCGATGACCGTCGGCAGTCCGATGGCCGCGACCGGCACGCCAAGCGTGGTGCGGTCAAGCCCGGCGCGATCGTTGCCGACGCCACTGCCGGGCGTGATGCCGGTGTCGGTGAGCTGAACGGTGCAGCCGAGGCGCTCCGGCTCGGCGCAGGCGAGCGCATCGACCACAATGACGGCATCCGGGCGCAGGCGGTCGGCCATGGCGCGGACGAGCTCGGCCGATTCCACGCCCGTCGTGCCGAGCACGCCGGGTGTCAGCGCCGCCACGGAGCGAAAGTGCCCGAACTGCTCGGGCAGCTGCGCGCGCAGGTGGCGCGTGACGAGCACACTCTGCATGGCGTCCGGTCCGACGGCGTCGGGCGTGATCGCCCGGTTGCCGAGCCCGACGACAAGCACGGATGCCTCCGGCATCAGCGGCAGGGCGGCGCGCAGAAGCTCCGAAAGGGTCTGCGCGGCGTTTTCAAAGGCATCGTCCGCGCGGCGCAGCAGCGGGGTGAGGTCGAGCGTGTCGTACCGCCCGATCGGTTTACATAACGCCTCAGAGCCAGCCGCATCGAGCACCACCACCTGCGTCACGGCAAAGCCGCGGCGCTGTGTCTGCGCGGCGCGCACGCCGGGAAGCTGCGCCGCGGCGGCGGCGCTGCGGAGGGCTTCGGCCTCGACGGCGAGGTCAGTACGGGGAAAATTCGGCATTTTTTGCTCCTTTCTGACGCCACATCTTGTGGCACACAGCAAGCGTTGCCACAAATGGATACAATTATAATGAAAATTGAAAAAAAGGCTTGCAATTTGAAAGGTTTGATGATATCATCAACACTTGCAGAACATTGCACGGTCATATCCATGACTGAATTTTATAGGAGGAGGTGGCGATTGAGAAATGCCGAACATCAAGTCCGCAATGAAGAGAGACGAGAAGTCCAAGCTGCAGAACATGAAAAACAAGGCTGAGAAATCCGCCCTGAAGACCAACCTGAAGAAGTTTGATGCGGCTGTTGCCGAAGGCAACCGTGACGCAGCCGTCAGTACCTATAAAGTTGCTGTCCAGGCTGTTGACCGCGCGGCCGGCAAGGGTCTGATCCACAAGAACAACGCAGCGCACAAGAAGTCTGCAATGGCTCAGAAAATGAACGAGCTTGGCTGATCACAGAATCTCGGGGGCATGGCAGTACGCCATGCCCTTTTTTGCTATTCTGACAGGAGGCTGACTATGAAAAAACGCATGATGCTGATCATCAACCCCATGGCCGGACGCAGCGGCTACAAAAACGGCTTTGGCGAAGTGATGAACATTCTCGACAGCGGCGGCTATCTGACGACGGTGTACTTCACGCAGGGACGCGGCGACGCGACGCTGATGGCGGCGCAGCACGCGGCGGAGTATGACACCGTGGCCTGTATCGGCGGCGACGGCACGCTCAGCGAGGTCGTGTCCGGCCTGATGCAGGTGCCGAATCCGCCTCCGCTCGGCTACATCCCGATGGGCACGACCAACGACGTGGCCTCGACGCTCGGCCTGCCGAAAAACGCGACCGACGCAGCCCTGCGCATCGTGACCGGTACGCCGACGGCGTTCGACGTCGGCAGCTTCGGCGACAAGAGCTTTTTCACCTACGTGGCGGCCTTCGGCGCGTTCACGGCGGTGAGCTATGAGACGCCGCAAAACGAAAAGCAGGCGCTCGGCCATCTGGCCTACGTGCTTGAGGCGATGAGCCGCCTCAACAGCATTGACCACTACTGCGCGCACGTGGAGTATGACGGCGGCACGGTCGACGGGGACTTCATCTTCGGCGGCGTGTCGAACTCGACCTCCGTGGCCGGCATGGTGCGCCTGCGCAAGGACCTCGTGAGTCTGGGCGACGGCCTGTTTGAGACGCTGCTCATCCGCCGTCCGAAGCAGTTCGGCGACCTGAGCCGCATCATCACGGGCGTGCTCAACCAGTATTACGACAACGAGAACGTCATCCTCGTGCAGTCGAAGAATCTGCGCTTCACATTTGAAGAGCCCGTGGCGTGGACGCGCGACGGCGAGGCCGGCGGCGTGACGACGGACGTCCGGCTCAGCAACAACCACGCGGCCATCCACATCATTGCCTGACGCGTGCAAAAGCGGTTGAAAAAACCGCCGCAAATGCGTATAATAAAAGAGTTACCTATATAAAATCCATCGAAAACGAGGCGGAAGATATGAAAAGACAGCACATCGCCGGCATCTACGCAGCGCCGGAGGCCTTCGGCGGCCAGACCCTGACCGTCTGCGGCTGGGCGCGCACGATCCGCGACATGAAGAATTTCGGCTTTATCGAGCTCAACGACGGCAGCTGCTTCAAGAGCCTGCAGGTCGTGCTCGAGCGCGGCAAGCTCGACAATTACGACGACATCGCCCGCCAGAACGTCGGTGCGGCGTTCATCGTGCACGGCGAGCTCGTGCTCACGCCGGACGCCAAGCAGCCGTTTGAGCTCAAGGCCGACAGCATCACGCTCGAGGGCGCGTCCGCGCCGGATTATCCGCTGCAGAAAAAGCGCCACAGTGTGGAATTTCTGCGCACGATCCAGCATCTGCGTCCGCGCACGAACCTCTTCAGCGCGACGTTCCGCGTGCGCAGCGTGGCGGCGCAGGCGGTGCACACGTTCTTCCAGGAGCGCGGCTTCGTCTATGTGCAGACCCCGATCATCACGGGCTCTGACTGCGAGGGCGCGGGCGAGATGTTCCGCGTCACGACGCTCGACCTCGACAACCTGCCGCGCACGGATGACGGCAAGGTCGATTTCAGCAAGGATTTCTTCGGCAAGAGCACGAACCTGACCGTGTCCGGCCAGCTCAACGCCGAGAACTTCGCGCTCGCCTTCGGCGACGTGTACACCTTCGGCCCGACGTTCCGCGCCGAGAACTCCAACACCCAGCGCCACGCCGCCGAGTTCTGGATGATCGAGCCGGAGATGGCGTTTGCCGACCTCGACGACGACCTCGCGTGCATGGAGGCGATGGTGAAGTTCATCATCAACACCGTGCTCGAAAAGTGCCCGCAGGAACTGGAGTTTTTCAACTCCTTCGTGGATAAGGGCCTGCTTGAGCGCCTGCACAACGTCGTGGACAACGACTTCGGCCGCATCACCTATACCGACGCCGTGAAGCTGCTGCAGGAGTCCGGCCACAAGTTCGACTACCCCGTCTCGTGGGGCATCGACCTGCAGACCGAGCACGAGCGCTACCTGACCGAGCAGGTGTTTAACAAGCCCGTGTTCGTCACGGATTACCCGAAGGACATCAAGGCGTTTTACATGCGCATGAACGACGACGGCAAGACCGTCGCCGCGGCGGACTGCCTCGTGCCGGGCATCGGCGAGATCATCGGCGGCAGCCAGCGTGAGGAGCGGCTCGACCTGCTCACCAAGCGCATGCAGGAGCTCGGCCTGCGCGAGGAGGATTACTGGTGGTACCTCGACCTGCGCCGCTACGGCAGCTGCCGTCACGCGGGCTTTGGTCTCGGCTTTGAGCGCATGGTCATGTACCTGACCGGCGTGAGCAACATCCGCGACGTGGAGCTGCATCCGCGCACGGTCGGAAACGCCGACTTCTGATCTGCGTATAATATAAAAATTCCCCCGAAAGCAACGGCTTTCGGGGGAATTTTTCTATGCTGTTTGCGGGGCTAAACCGCCTCGATCTCCTGCAGCGTCATGTCGCGGCCGGTGAGCGGCATGAGCTTTTTCCCGCCGCAGCCGGGGCAGGTGAGGTCGTTGACGTCGGCCTCAAACTCCGCGCCGCAGTCGAGACAGCGGGCGCGCCCCGCCTCGGTCTCGACGCGCAGCGGCACGCCGTCATACTCCGTCCCATCGGTCACGGCGACCCAGCAGTCGGTGAGAAAATGCGGGATGACGCCCGAGAGCGTCCCGACGCGCACCGTGATGCTGCGCACGCCGTCGAGCGCCTCCTCGCGGGAGATGTCGCGCACCATTCTGAGCAGCGCGTCGCACAGTGCCAGCTCGTGCATTACTTACGAACCGCCTTCTTGACGATGCTGCCGGCGCGCTTGACGACGCCCTCGGCGACCTTGATCGGCATGGTCTCATACGAGCCCGCGTGCCAGTCGCGCACCTTCTTGAGGTGGATGGCGTCGAACTTGCACTTCGTGGTGCACAGACCGCAGCCGATGCACAGGTAGCTGTCGACCTTCGTCGCGCCGCAGCCGAGGCAGCGGGCGCACTCCTTTTTGACCTGCTCCTCCGTGAACGTGACGCGCGCATCGGAGAAGGTCTTGGCCTTGGCCGCGTTGTAGCCCGGCATCTGGCGGTGATCCTTATCAAAGCCCGCCGTCTCGAGGAGCACGTGCTCCTTGTCGAGCGCGCGGTACACGCGGCGGTCGCGTCCGGCGGTGAGCGTCTGACCGGGGTGCACGAAGCGGTGCAGGCTGATGGCGGCCTCCTTGCCGGCGGCGATGGCGTCGATGGCAAACTTCGGACCGGTGTAGCAGTCGCCGCCGACGAAGATGTCCGGCTGCGCGGTCTGATACGTGAGGGCGTCGGCCTCAGCCGTGCCCTTTTTCGTCGTCGTGAGCGCGCCGACGTCGAGTGTGCCCCAGTCGACCGTCTGGCCGATGGCGCCGATGACGGAGTCGAGCGCGATCGTCTCGAATTCGCCCGTGCCGACGGGCTTGCGGCGGCCCTTCTCGTCCGGCTCGCCGAGCGCCATGCGCTCGACCCGGATGCCGGTGACCTTGCCGTCCGCGCCGAGGATCTCGACCGGAGCGGTCAGGAAGCGGAACTGCACGCCCTCTTCCATCGCCTCTCTGACCTCCTCGGGGTCGGCAGGAAGCTCTGCCTCGCTGCGGCGGTAGAGGACATAGGTCTCGTCCGCGCCGAGGCGCACCGCGCTGCGGCAGACGTCCATGGCCACGTTGCCGCCGCCGATGACGGCGCAGCGCTTGCCGACGGCCGGCTGCTCGCCGAGGTTCACGGCGCGCAGGAAGTCCACGCCGCCGTAGACGCCCGTGAGCTCCTCGCCCGCAACGCCGAGCTTGGCCGACTTCTGCGCGCCGATGGCGACATAGAAGCCCTTGTAGCCCTGCTCACGCAGCTGCTCGATGGTGATGTCCCTGCCGACCTCGACACCGCAGCGAAATTCGACGCCCATCTCACGCAGGATGTCGATCTCGGCGTTGAGCACGTCCTTTTCGAGGCGGAAGTTCGGGATGCCGAGCGTGAGCATACCGCCGGGAACGGGGTTGCGGTCGAACACGGTCACGGGGTAGCCCTTGTTGGCAAGGTAGTAGGCACAGCTCATGCCCGCAGGACCTGCGCCGATGACGGCGATCTTCTCCGTGTACGGGCGGCCGATCTGGTTGCACAGTTTCGGCACAAAGCGCGTGGCCTCGTGCAGGTCATGGTCGGCGATGAAGCGCTTGACCTCGTCGATGGCGACGGCCTCGTCGACCGCGCCGCGGGTGCACTCGGTCTCGCAGCGCTTGTTGCAGATGCGGCCGCAGACGGCCGGGAACGGGTTTTCCTTCTTGATGAGCTCGAGCGCGTCGGTGTAGCGTCCCTGCGCGGCGAGCTTCAGATAGCCCTGCACGGGCACGTGCGCGGGGCAGGCGGTCTTGCACGGCGCGGTGCCGGTGGGCATGACGTCCTCGTGATCCTCGCGGTAGTCGGGGTTCCACGAGCGCTTGGGGTGGATGGTCTCGGAGAGCTTGACATAGTCCGGCTGCGGCGTCAGATCCTCGGTCGAGCACAGCTTCTGACCGAGCTTGAGCGCGTTGCCGGGGCAGGTCTCCACGCACTGACCGCAGGCGACGCACTTGGCTTCGTCCACCTCGGCGACGTAGTTGGAGCGGATCGCATCGCGCGCGCCGAACATCAGACCCACGCGCAGACCGAAGCAGGCGCAGGCGCAGCAGTTGCAGATGGCCGCGCTCTCACCCGGCTCCTCGATGTTGACCATGTCGTGCATGAGGCCGTTTTCCTCCGCGCGCTGAATGATCTCCAGCGCCTGCTCGCGCGTGATCTCCCTGGCGCGGCCGGTGCGGATGTAGTGCTCGGCGCCTCGGCCCATCTGCACGCACATATCCTCCTCGAGGTGGCCGCAGCCGTCGCCAAGGCTCGAGCGCGACGCGCGGCACGAGCACGGGGACACGGAAAAGCGGTCATACTTATCCAGATAGTGCGAGATGCGCTCATAGTCGCTCACGCCCTCGATGCCCTCGAGCGCGCTCTCGACCGGGATGACGCGCATGAGACCGTAGCCGTCGGGGATCATGGCGCCCATGCTCGCGGCGAGGTTGCGGGTGTACTCATCGAACGCGCGGCCGACCTCCGGATGCGTTTCCAGCAGCTCCTTCTGGTTGACCATCATCTCAAGGATGCCGGGCGCGAAGATCTGCATGTAATACACGTCCTCGCCGAGCGCCTTGTCCATCGAGCGGCGGAAGATGCCGTAGTAGACGAGGTTGTCGAGCAGCGGCTGCACCTCCTGCACGGTCTTGCCGACTTTCTTGGCGAGATAGCCCGCGGTGCGCTCCTTGCGCAGACCGGCGGCGATGGCGATGTCCGCCTCGTCATCCGAGAGGATGCCCGCCATGCAGTAATATTCGGGCGCGTTTTCGTCGATCTTGGTCGTGATGCCGGTAACGCCCCCAATGATTTTCGCCAGCTTCACGATCTTCGGTCTGAGTTGTGCCATTGTGTCTCCTCCTTCTTTTTTGGCGCGAGATTGTCATCACTATAACATACCCGGTGCGTCTTGGGAACCATATTTTTGTTTTTGCGCCGTTGTGAGACATTTTCACACTCACTGCGCCATAAAAACAGGCTCCCGCACGATGGCGGGAGCCTGTCCGGATGCGTGTCAGAACTTGACGAAGCCGGTCGTCGTGCCCATCGGGTAGCCGAGCGTCCACTCCTGTTTTCCGCAGTGGGGACAGACCTCGCCGCGGGCCTTGAGCTCGTCGATGAAGGCCTCGGCGCGCATGATGTACATATTCGTCTTGCGCACGTAGCGGCAGTGGTCGCAAAAGACCACGTAGGTCGCAAAGCTGTCATAGATGCCGCGGGCGCGTTTTTTCTTTTCCTCGGCGGTCAGCGGCCGGGGATTGACGTTTTGATTGACTGCCATCGTTTGCTCCTCCCCTGTCAGATCTGGTGCTCGCGCTTGACGCTGTCGTAGTGCTTGTTCAGAAACGGCACGACGACCGAGCGCATGAGCTTCATGTCGAGATTATAGTAGTAGATCACGAACAGCACGGCCAGCGCGCCGCCGGTGATGCCGAAGGCCTTGAACAGGAACTTTGCAAATCTGCATTTCATAGTGGCTCTCCTCCTTTACCAGCCCATGCTGTCGTCAAAATCGACCAGCGACGGATCGACCGGCTCCTCGTGCAGGACGCTGGTCATGTATTCGTTGACGGCGCTGCGCGCCTCGCGCGGCGAGACGATGCGGTGATCCATCAGCGAGTGCGGCATCCACACAACGTGGAAGCGGTCGTTGTGCTTGCGGATCTCCTCCTCGATCAGACCCTGTGCGCCGGCCATGCCCTTGCAGCCGATGTCGTCGTACATGAGGATCATGTCGCAGTTGAACTTCTCCGCCGTCTCCCACATCTGCATGATGTGGCGGTTGCCGCCGACGGTGTGCGTGCGCATCGGGGTGCGGGCATGCCAGTCGGCCACGTCGCTCATCATGATGTCGCGGTCCTCGGTGTCGACGATGTTGTGGCCGGTGAGCGAGTCCATGTTGATCAGGCACAGGATGCCCCAGCAGTTATACAGCCACTGCACGCCGTGCGCGTAATACGTCGAGCCGCAGCTCCAGGCAATGGCGCGGTGGCGCGTGTGCGGGAAGGTGTCGATGTTTTTGCGCACACATTTGTCAAAGATGCGCGTGATCTTGCGCGAGGCCTTGAGGAAGTACTCGTTGCCGCCCTGCTGGTAGAAGTAGATGCGGAACAGCCCCTGACACACGGGGTTGAGCGCGCCGTTGTTCGTCTTGGCGTAGATGTCCCAGCGCTCGGTCTCCTCGCGGTTGAACTGGTTGGTGTTTTCAATGTGCTGGATGAACGTGTCCCAGTTGAACGGCTGCTGGAACTGATCCTCAAGGAAGTGGATGGCCTCGTACACCTCGTGCACGCCGAGCTCCTTGCAGGTCGGGTCGTCGTACATGAGCGGGGTCGTGAACGGATGCACGGCCTTTTTGCCGTCGCCCGAGAGCGCGCGGTACATGGCGACGTTGTCCATCATGTTCGCGTCGCAGGGGTTGTTGGTCGTGAGCCAGCAGTTGCCGATGTCGGGATACTCGCCCTCGACGGCGACGCCGGTCTCCACGAGCGGCAGCGTGCACATGTCGCCCGGGATGCCGCAGCTGACGGCCTGATCGACGTAGTACGAGCCGAGGTTCTTGTTCAGGATCGGCACCATGAACGCCGCGTGCTGCTGGATGTTGATGCCGAAGTAGCCGGGGAAGCCGTAGATGATGTGCTTGGGCAGCGTGTAGTCAAAGGCAATCGTGCGCTCGGTCCACTTGTTCTCGCCGAAGCGGCGGTCGGCGCGGATCTCGCGCCACATCGTCGTGATCGAGTCGGACACCATGCAGTCGATGGCCGTCAGGTCGGCGCGCAGCACCATGCCGCGGTCGCCTTCGATCCATTTGTCGACCATCATGGGCGTGGCGAGGTAGGCGCTCAGCCAGCGGTATTTCCAGAAGGCGCGCACCATGCGCACCGGGTCGCGGCCGATGAGCCCGGCCATCTTGACCCACGTCTGCAGCCAGCGGGCGAAGGCGTAGGCCGTGTCCCGCACGCCGCGCCATTCGCGGTGGCGGTAGAAGTTCGTGCCCTCGATGTACAGGTCGCCGAGATAGTGGCAGTCGTTGTCACCCCGCAGGAAGTGGCCGAGCGTGCCGTATTCTTCTTTGAGCGTGCGTTTGCGTTTCCACATAGTTGAGCCCCTCCCTTACTGCTGCGCCTGGATCTTTTTGATCTCCAGCGACTCGATGAACGCCTGGAACCGGGTGCGCAGCTGGCCGGAGGCGGCGCTCGTGTAATCCTTCTCGATCTGGCACACCGGAACGCTGCGCGGCAGCTCGTAGCCCTCGTAGAACCACATGCCGTCCTGCGCGCGCTCGTAGCCCCAGTATTCGCAGAACTTCATGTTCTCGACGATGATGCCGTCGGCGTGGTATTTCTCCGCGAGATCGAAGATGTAGCGCTTGCGCGCGATGATGTTCTCGGGTCCCATGGCGCGCGGGCACTGGTTGCGCCACATATAGTAATCGGCGATGGACTGCAAAACGTCCTTGCCCTCCTCGAGCGGGATCTCCTCGCGGCCGGGCATCGAGCCGAAGCAGTAGCGGTCGGCCACGACGAGGCCGCCGGCCATCTCGCACATTTTCGTAAACTCCGGGTCGTCGATCTCGCTGCCCGCGATGAGCACACGCGCCCGGTAGCCCGGTTTCGGGTCGGGCTCGCGCGTGCGCAGCTCCTGCAGCGTCTCGCGCAGGTAGGGCAGGATGAGATCCTTCGGGCACGTCTGCGTGCACAGCTGGATGACGTGGAATTCATAGCCCGTGATGACGGGGTTTTCCGCCTCACGCATGGCGTTGATCTCCGTCATGATGCGGCAGACCTCGTTGAACTGCTCGACAGCCTTGCGCAGGTTTGCCTCCGAGAAGTCCACGCCGTAGACCTTTTCGAGCGGCTGGAGGATCTTCTGCTCGATCTGGCGGCGGTAGTAGCCCGCGTGCCACTCGGTCTTGCGCAGCGGCATATCGAGATACGTGCAGAAGAATTTCTCGTTCGGGATCAGCTCGCAGTATTCAAAATACTGCTCCATGCGGTTCATCGTCGTGCAGCACTCCTGCCCGATGAGCGCGGAGATAAAGTTGTAGCCGCCCTCGAACGCGCGCTCGAGGATGCTCTTGGAGTATGGACACGAGCGGTTGGTCATATAATAGGTGGCCATGTCGGGGTTGGTGCAGTTCGGCGCGCGCAGACGCACGCCAAAGCACTTGTCCGTATCCAGCAAAACCTCCGGTATGTACGAACAGTTCCATGCCAGCGCCAGCCGCCCATCCCCACAGGCGGCCTGAACCAGGTCGTTGTTTGCCTGCTGCAGCAGGTTCTCAAAATAGATCAGATGCTTCAGGTCTCTCATTCGCGCATTCCCTCCTTCATTGCACGGTTCTCACGCCATGTTTGCAAATTCGACATTTTGCACAAGCGCGGAACGTTAGCGCACGTTTATTATAGGACTTTGTCCGAATCATGTCAATATGTGTAACAAACGTTTGTTAACAAACATCCGGCGCTCCGCCTGTTTGTTTGCCGCGCGCCGCAGCCCGCGCTGCGAGCGCCCGGCGCGCAGAATGTCGGCTCCGGTCAAATGCGGGTAAAAACTATTTGCATATGGGATTAAATTGGCATATAATTTTCCCGTTGACTGCATTGTGAGAAAGGGCGGCGCGTATGTTCTGGCTCTGGTTGCTTTTATACGGGCTGCTGTTCGCCGTGCCCCGCGCGCTCATGCCGGCCGCGGCGCCGCTGCTCACGCCGGCGCTGCTGGCGGTGTATTGGGCGGTGCTGCTGCGAGGCCTGCACACGCGCGGCCGGCTGCGCAGCTACGGCCTGTGCCGCGGCAAGGGACTGACGGCGCGCGATGCGCTGCTGTCGCTGCCGGTGCTGCTGTTCGCCGCGCTGAACATTGCCTTCGGCGGCGCGCGGCCGGGGATCGCGGAGGCGGTGTATCTGCTCTTTGCCGTGTTCGACGAGGAGGTGCTGTTTCGCGGCGTGCTGCCGGCCGTCTGGGGCGAAAAGCTCGGCACGGTCAGGGCGGCCGCGGCATCGGCGGCGCTCTTTGCGCTTTTGCATCTGGGCAGCGCCGTTGGCGGGAGCGTTTCCGCCGCCGCGGTGCAGGCGCTGTGCGCCTTCGGCGCGGGGCTGCTGCTGACGGCGGTGCGCGCAAGGACCGGCAGCATCGCGCTGCCGCTGCTCGCCCACGCGCTCATCAACCTCACGGGCAGCGGTGCGGTATCCGCCGCGCCTCAGGCCGCGGCCTATCTGGCGGCGTCGGCGCTGTGCACGCTGTGCGCGCTGCGGCTGCTCAGGGATGCAGCCTGAATTCTGAACGCAACAGAAACAATCGAAGGAGAACAGACCCAGGATGAGATTTTACATTGACCCCGGCACGGGCAGCATGCTCTTTGCGATCCTCATCGGGATCATCGGCGCCGTCACGTATATGCTCAAGTCGTGGCTGCTGAAGCTGCGCTTCGTGCTCAGCGGCGGCAAAAAGGTCGATACCGGCGCAAAGAAGATCCCGCTGGTCATTTTTTCGGATGACAAGCGGTATTGGAGCGTGTTCCGCCCCGTGTGCCGCGAGCTCGACAAAAAGGGCATCGACACGGTCTACATGACCGCCTCACCGGATGACCCCGCGCTCGAAAACGACCTCCCGCACATCCATGCGCAGTTTATCGAGGAGGGCAACAAGGCCTTCGCCAAGCTCAACTTCCTCAACGCCTCCGTCGTGCTGGCCACGACGCCGGGGCTGGATGTCTACCAGTGGAAGCGCTCGAAGCAGGTCGACTATTACGTCCACCTGCCGCACGCGGCCAGCGACATCAGCGGCTACCGGATGTTCGGCATCGACTACTATGACGCCATCCTGCTCTCGGGTCAGTATCAGGTCGAGCAGGTGCGCGCGCTCGAAAAGCTGCGCGCGCTGCCCGCCAAGGAGATCGTCAAGGTCGGCATCCCGTACATGGATGATATGCTCGTGCGGCTGCACGCAGACCCGCCGCTGCCGGAGCACGAGCGCACGGTGCTGCTCGCGCCGTCCTGGGGCGAGAGCGCCATCCTCAAAAAATACGGCGGCCGGATCATTGACACCCTGCTTGCGACGGGGTATCACATCATCATCCGCCCGCACCCGCAGTCGTTCCGCTCCGAGCAGGACATGATGGCAAAGCTCATGCACGCCTATCCCGACTCGCCGCAGCTCGAGTGGAACCGCGACGCGGACAACTACGACGTGCTGCGCCGCTCGGACATCCTCATCTCCGACTTCTCGGGCGTGATCTTCGATTTCTCGCTCGTATACGACAAGCCCGTCATCTACACCGACACGGACTTTGACGACGCGCCCTATGACGCGTGGTGGCTCGACACGCCCTACTGGACGTTCGACGTGCTGCCGCGCATCGGCCAGAAGCTGACCGAGGAGAATATGCCGCGCCTGCGCGAGCTCATCGACGCCTGCCTGCGCGACCCCCGCTATCAGGCGGGGCGCGACGAGGCGCGGGCGCAGACCTGGGAGCACATCGGGCAGGGCGCGCGCAACACGGCCGATTACCTGGAGCGCAAGCTCACGGAGCTGTCCGCAAAGACGGCCTCCGACACCGAGATAGGAGAACAATAACATGTCATTCTGGGACATTCTGGGCACGCTGCTCATCAAGCCGCTTCAGCTGCTGTTTGAGGTGGTGTTCGTCATGGCCAACCGGGTCGTCGGCGACCCCGGCCTTGCCATCATCGCGCTGAGCCTTGCGATGAACTTCCTCGTGCTGCCGCTCTACCGGCGCGCCGACGCCATGCAGGAGGAGGAGCGCGAGACGGAGCTGCGCCTGCACAAGGGCGTGGCGCACATCAAAAAGACCTTCCGCGGCGACGAGCGCATGATGATGCTGCAGACCTACTACCGGCAGAACAACTACAAGCCGACCTATGTGCTCAAGGGCGCGACGTCGCTGTTTCTGGAGATCCCGTTTTTCATCGCGGCCTACGCCTTCCTCTCGAATCTGGAGCTGCTGCACGGCGTGTCCTTCGGGCCCATCCGCGACCTCGGCGCGCCCGACGGCCTGCTCACCGTGGCGGGCGTGACGGTCAACGTCCTGCCGTTTCTCATGACGGCGATCAACCTCGTCTCCTGCGTCATCTTCACCAAGGGCAGCCTGCCGAAAACGAAGGTGCAGCTGTATACCATGGCGCTGTTTTTCCTCGTGTTTCTCTACACGTCTCCGGCGGGGCTCGTGTTCTACTGGACGCTCAATAACCTCTTCTCGCTGCTCAAGACGATCTTCTATAAGCTCAGGCACGCGCACATCATCCTCGGCGTGCTCTTCTCGCTCGCGGGCATCGCCGCCGCCGTGTACGGCCTGTTTTTCTACGGGCAGCCGACGCCGCGCCGTCTGGTGTTTTTCATCGCGGCGGCCCTCGTGCTGCAGCTCCCGCTGCTGGCCGTGCTGTGCAAGGGCAAGGTCCGGCTGCCGGAAAAGCTGCGCGGCGCGCAGCCGAGCAAGAAGCTCTTCGTCTCCGGCAGCGTCTTCCTCGCCGTGCTCACGGGGCTGCTGATCCCCTCGGCGGTCATCCACGCCTCGCCGCAGGAGTTTGTGAACATGACCAGCTTCCTGCACCCGGCGTGGTACATCGTCAGCGCCCTCTGTTTTGCTGTGGGCACGTTCGTCATCTGGTTCGGCATTTTTTACAGTCTTGCCAAGCCCTCGGTGAAGGCCCTTCTGGATCGGTGCGTCTGGGCGCTGTGCGGCATCGCGCTGGTGGACTATATGTTCTTCGGGCGCAGCCTCGGCAATCTCTCGGCGGGGCTCGTGTTTGACAACGGGCTGCAGTTTACAACGGGGCAGATGCTCGTGAACCTCGCCGTCGTGCTGGCCGTTTTCGCCGCGTTCACCTTTGCTGCGTCCAAGTGGCGGCAGCGCATCCCCGGCATCCTCACCGTGGGCATCATCGCCGTCGTGTGCATGTCTGTGGTGAACACCGTGGGCATCTGCCGCTCGATCAACGAGATCAAGGCCGACGCACAGTCCGACGGCGGGACCCCGACCTTCTCCCTGAGCAAGACGGGCAAAAACGTGATCGTGCTCATGCTCGACCGCGCCATGGGGCCGTACATTCCGTATATCTTCAACGAAAAGCCGGAGCTGGAGGCGCAGTTTGACGGCTTCACCTACTACAGCAACACCGCCTCGCTCGGCATCAAGACGAACATCAGCACGCCGTCCCTGTTCGGCGGCTATGAATACACGCCGGCCGAGCTGAACGCGCGCGATCAGGAGCTGCTTGTCGATAAGCAGAACGAGGCGCTCAAGGTGCTGCCGGTCATGTTCGATCAAAACGGCTTTGACGTCACCGTGCTCGAGCCTGTTTACGCCGGTTACGGCTGGGTGCCGGATCTCTCGATCTTTCAGGACTATCCGGACATCCGGCGCTTCAACGTCCGCGGCTACTTCTCCGACCCGAAACTGCAGGCGCAGGCCATCCGCAGCAACAAGCGCAACTTCTTCTGCTACGCACTCATGAAGGCGGCGCCGCTGTGCATTCAGGCAAATCTCTACGACTACGGCACCTACAATCAGGGCAACTTCGTGTCCGACGAGGGCTACGCCGGTCAATCGACCGACGGCGCGCTCACGGCGAGCGGCATCAGCGCAGGATTCATGAATTCCTACAACGTTCTCGCAAATCTCCCGAACATCACCCAGATCAGCAAGGACGACACAAACACCTACATGGTCCTGACCAACGACACGACCCACGATCCGGTGCTGCTGCAGGAGCCGGAATACGTCCCGGCGCCGGAGGTCGACAACACGCAGTACGAGCGCGAGCACGCCGATCGCTTCACGGTGAACGGCAGAACGATGACCGTGCAACAGCGCAATGACTATGCGTACTATCAGTGCAACGTCGCCGCGCTGCTCCAGCTCGGCAAATGGTTTGACTACCTGCGCGAAAACGGCGTTTACGACAACACGCGCATCATCGTCATGTCCGACCACGGCGGCACGATGGGACAGTTTCCCGAGCTGCTCGCGGACGACGGCATGGATGCCGAGAGCTTCGCCTCGCTGCTCATGGTCAAGGACTTCAACAGTAAGGGCTTTACGACGTCGGACGAGTTCATGCTCTCCGCCGATGTCCCGCTGCTGGCAGTGAAGGACGTGGTCGCAGAGCCCGTCAACCCGTTTTCGGGGCGGCGCATCGACGAGGTCTCGAAGCCGAAGCAGGAGCAGCTGCTGCTCTACTCGTTCGAATGGGACGTCAACGTCAACTGCGGCACGCAGTTCATCGCCGGCGACTGGTACACCGTCAACGGCGACATCTGGAACAAGAACGCCTGGCATTCGGTCGCGAACAAAGCCGTGCTGACTGCCGAGCGCTGAACGGAGGGAACAACTTGTACAAAGTAGACAATGCGGTCATTATGGCCGCCGGCACATCCAGCCGCTTCGCGCCGCTGTCGTATGAGACGCACAAGAGCCTGCTGACCGTGCGCGGCGAGGTGCTCATTGAGCGGCAGATCCGCCAGATCAAGGACGCCGGCATCGACAGCGTCGTGCTTGTGGGCGGGTATATGAAGGAGCGCTTTGCGTACCTGCGGGAGAAGTTCGGCGTCACCATCATCGACAACCCCGAATACACCTGCCGCAACAACCACTCGAGCATTTATGCCGCGCGCCACCTGCTCGGCAACTCCTACATCTGCTCGTCGGACAACTACTTCTCGCGCAATCCCTTCGAGTCCTGCGTGGACGATGCCTATTATGCCGCGCTCTATGCCGACGGTCCCACGCCCGAGTGGTGCGTCTATGAGGGGGACGACGGCTATATCGACCGCGTCAGCGTCGGCGGCGAGAATGCGTGGTACATGATGGGGCACGTGTTCTGGTCCGAGCCCTTCAGCCGGAAGTTCGTCGAGATCCTCGAGCGGGAATATGACACGCCGGAGATCCGCGACAAGCTCTGGGAGGCGGTCTACGCCGCGCATCTCGACGAGCTGAAGCTGCGCATCCGCCGCTATGACGCGCATGACATCTTCGAGTTTGACAGCCTCGACGAGCTGCGCGGCTTTGACGCCAGCTACATCGACGACACCCGCTCGCAGATCATCCGGCAGCTCGCGGCGCGCCTTGGCTGCGGCGAGGCGGCGCTCACCGACTTTCACGCGCGCAAGGCGTGCGGCAGCACGCAGGCGGTCGGCTTCACCTTCCGTTATCAGAACGAGACGTATCAGTACGACTATAAAAATAAAGAAATGGAGAAGATCAATGGCTAAAGAAATTGTGCAGGCGGATCTCGGCCGGATCCGGGCGCTGCTCGACGAGGTGCTCGGGCACTCCGATTACAGCGACGTGCAGAGAATGGGCGGCCTCACCAACCGCACCTACTGCGTGTCGTTTGCCGACGGCAGCCGCATCATGGTGCGCATCCCCGGAGAAGGCACGGAGGAACTCATCGACCGCGCCGACGAGAAGGTGAGCACGGAGCTCGCCTGCCGCCTCGGCATCGACGCCAAGCTCTACTTCTTCGGTGACGACGGCGAAAAAGTGTCGCAGTTCGTGCCGAACGCCGTCACCATGTCGGCCGAGACGATGCGCGGCGACAAGCGCATCCGTCAGGCGGCGCAGCTGCTCAAGACGCTGCACGGCAGCGGTGTCGACACCGGCGTCCCCTTCGAGGTGTTCGACATGGCCGCGGGCTATGAGAAGATCATCGAGGAAAACAGCGTGCCCATGTTCGGCGACTATGCGCAGGTCAAGGCGGCGGTCATGGCCGTCAAGGCGCAGATCGACAGCGTCTGCGACATCCAAAACGTCCCCTGCCACAATGACCCCCTGTGCGAAAACTGGGTGGTCTCGGCAGACGACGACCGGCTCTATCTCATCGACTGGGAATACGCCGGCATGAACGACGGCATCTGGGATCTCGCCGATGTCTCGATCGAGGGCGTGTTCACGCCGGAAAACGACGAGCTGCTGCTCACCGAGTATCTCGGCAGCAAGCCCGACCAGAACGAATACAAGCATTTCCTTGCCAACAAGATCTACGTCGACTACCTCTGGACGCTCTGGGCAAAGACCCGCGTGCCGTATGACGGCCAGCCCATGGAAGACTGGGCGGTGGAGCGCTATGCCCGTCTGAAGGACAACCTCCGCCTCTTTGCCGAGGCCTGAGCGCAGCAAGCGCAGAAAGGAGCAAAAGCTATGTTTTATGGTATTGCAGCGGGCGCGACCTGGGCGGTGGAGACCATCATCCTCGGCATCGCGCTGTCGATGGCGCCGTTTGTCTCGACCGAGCAGGCGATCTTCCTCGCGCCGTTTGTGAGCACCTTCATCCACGACGCATTTTCCGCGCTCTGGGCGGCACTGTATAACGGCGTGCGCGGCAACCTCAAAAATGTCTATAAGGCCGCCTTCAAGACCAAGAGCGGCAAGTTCGTCATGCTCGCCGCCGTCATCGGCGGGCCGATCGGCATGACGGGCTACGTGCTCGCCATCAACTACATGGGCGCGTCCATCGGCGCGGTCGCCAGCGCGGTCTTTCCCGCGATCGGCGCGATCCTCGCCTATTTCTTCCTCAAGGAAAAGATGCAGTGGTACCGCTGGATCTTCCTGCTGGCGACGCTGCTGGGCGTCTACGGCCTGAGCTACTCGCCGGAGCTGAACATCACCGACTTCTGGCTCGGCATCGTCGGCGCGATGATGTGCGCCTTCGGCTGGGGCATCGAGGCGGTCATCCTCGCCAAGTGCATGCAGGACCCCGACGTGAAGGACGAGTATGCCCTGCAGATCCGCCAGACCACCTCCGCGCTGGTCTACGGCATCGTGCTGCTGCCCCTGCTGCACGGCTGGGGCTTCACGGTGAGCCTGTTTACCTCCGGCACCGGCTGGCTGCTGCCCGTGATTGCGATCGCGGCGTTTTTTGCCACGCTGTCCTACCTGTGCTACTACCGCGCGATCGCCGCGATCGGCGCGTCAAAGTCCATGGCGCTCAACGTCACCTATGCCGCCTGGGCGATCTTCTTCACGGCGGTGTTCCTCGGCGACACGAGCGTGCTCACGCCGACGACGATCATCTGCGCGCTCATCGTCATCGTCTGCGGCATTCTGACCGCGGCCGACGGCAAGGACCTCTTTTCCAAAAGTAAAGCGTAACAGTGAATTGTCAAAAAGCCTTCGCAGCGCTTCCTTGATACACTGCAATGTGCCGCTCAGATTGCTGAGCGGCACAATTTTTATTTCCCGCCCGTTCTGTTAAGGGCTTGACATTCTCCGTTTTTCGCAGTACACTGCATCTGTCAGCGAAACTGACAAAACGCAGAGGAGGCGAACGCACTTGCCGCACGAGGAGCAGAGAGAAAAGAATATCCGTCTGGTCACGGAGGTCGCGCTGGACTGTTTTCTGGCCAACGGGATCGAAAAGACCAAGGTCGCAGACATCGCGCTGCGCTCCGGACTCACCGAGCGGTCGGTCTTTCGCTATTTTGAGACCAAGGCCGATCTGGTCCTGGCCGCGTCCCTGCTCTACTGGAACCGCATCCTCGAGCGCATCGACCGGATGTCCCACGCGGCATCCGGCGGCGGCACGACCGGCCTGCAGGACGCGGAAAACGTCCTCGTCTGCTATTCTCAGCTCTATCACCTCGACCCGAACGGGATGCGCTTCACGCTCGATGCGGAGCTGACGCTGCACACCGCGGGCAGGCTCCACGAGATCAAAAACCAGCCGCCCGAACCGTTTGAGACTTCCGGCGGCCCGATGGCCAAGGCGATCCGCAAGGGGCTCGCCGACGGCTCGATCAGCCCGGATGTCGACGTGCGGGAGATCTACTACAACTCCTACGACGCGATCCTCGGCATCATGCAGCGCCTGTCCATCGGCGGCTCGCCGAGCGCGAGCGCACTCGATTACGACAGCCGGATGCGCCACCTGAGCCGGATGTTCGTGCGCGCACTCAGCGGCAAATAACCACATACGCAACAGATCCCGAGCCATCGGGATTTGTGTATACCCACTTATGTCAGTTTGGCTGACACAAGTGGAGAAGGAAGATAGAAATCCAAAGAAAGAAGGGCCGCAATGAAGGAACTGAAGCATTTGATGTATTTTGAGCGCCTGCTGGACGATGCACACAACGAGCTCGTCCGCCAGGCCGAGGCGGAAGGGGATCTGGCGATCGGCTACACCTGCTTTCACGCGCCGGAGGTGCTGCTGAATCTGGGCAGCTGCTTCTCGGTGCGTCTGCGCGCGCCGCACACCACGTCCATGGAGCTGGCCACCTATTACATGGCCAACAACAGCTGCGAGTTTTCCCGCGCCATCCTCGAGCGCGCGCTCGAGGGCAACTACAGCTTCCTGCACGCCATGGCGGGCGTCGACGTGTGCGAGGCCAACAACCGCGCCATCGAGAACATGGAGATCATGCACGCGCAGGGTGCGGACAAGGACAAATTCTTCTACTGCAACCTCGACATCCCGTATTCCGATGATGAAGACTGCGTCGAGCACATCTGCGAGCAGGTCTCGCGCAAGATCCTCAAGCCGATGCGCGAAAACTACGGCGTCGACACCTCGGACGCCGCCATCCGCGCCGCGGTCAGCGAGCACAACGAGGTCTGCCGCATCCTCACCGAGATCGGCGAGACGCGCAAGCTCGACAACCCGCCCATCACGGGCTATGAATACGCCGTGCTGGTGCTCGTGAGCTACGTCTGCCCGAAGCGGCTGATCCTGCCGCTGCTGCGCGAGACGCTCGCCGAGGTAAAGACGCGCGAGGTCGATGCGCAGAAAAACTACCGTGTGCGCGTCGCCGTCGTCGGCTCTGAGATCGACGACCCGGATCTGATCAAGCTCATCGAGAGCTGCGGCGCGCTGGTAGTTGCCGACCGCTACTGCTACGGCAGCTTCCCCGGCCGTCAGGAGATCGTGCTCACGGACGGCGAGGATGCGCTCACGCAGGTGTGCCGCTGGTATCTGCAGCACACCGAGTGCCCGCGCCAGAGCGCGCTGCACCGCGTCCAGTACCGCAACGACCACGTCGCCCAGCTCGTGCACGACTTCAAAGCCGACGGCGCGATCTACGAGCAGATGAAGTTCTGCACCTACTGGTCGTATGAGCGCGTGATTGCAAACCAGGTCATGCCGCGTGATTACGGCATCCACATTCTCTCCATCGACCGCCCCTACATCGCGGGGCAGAGCGGTCAGCTGCGCACGCGCGTGCAGGCCTTCGTGGAGAGCCTGGAAATGAAGCAGCTGCGTGCAGCGCAAAAGGAGGACAACTGACATGGCCTATAACCCCAAAACCGGCAAGGGCCTCGGCCGCTTTTATTCCGCCGAGCACCGCGCCTTCCGCGCCCGCGAATGGCGCGGGGTCCGGGACACCTTTTATGATTTCTTCCGCTGGCTCTATCTCTACGGCTTCATGGCCGCAAAGCTCGGCTGCCACCCGATCCTGATGGTCAAGGCCATGCTGCGCTACCGCTGGATGGTGTCCTACCTCACCGCGTCGCACATGGTCGACCGCCACACCATGGGTCTGCGCGGCAAGGAGCTGCGCTATGCACACAACCAGTTTTTCTCCGTGCTGCACAACTCCGTCCTCGGCGTGCGCGACATCATCGTGCGCGACCAGAACCTGCGCCCCAACAGCAAGCGCGCGGCAAAGCTGCGCGAGAACACCGTCATGTTCGACGAGATGACCCCGCACCTGATCATGATGGGTTTCCCCACCGTGAAGTGGATCGACATCGCCATGTTCGCCGTCGGTCTGCCGTCGGAGGTCGACCAGAACGCCAGTATGTTCTACATCGACGCCATGGAGCACCTCGGTCTGCCGGCGGATGTCTGCCCCGAGCCCGCCGCCGAGTGCGGCGTCGCCGTGGTGGACGACTATCCGCGCGTCGGCAAGTGCTACTTCACCGGCACGATGCCGTGCGACGGCGCAATCTCGCAGACGAACATCCTCACGCGGCACTTCAAGGATCTGCCCTCGTTCCAGATCACGCCGCCGCAGCGTGTCAACGAGCCGGAGGTGCAGACCTACGCGGTCAAGAACCTCAAGAAGGGCATCGAATTTCTCGAGCAGCAGTTCGGCGTCAAGTGGGACTGGGATGCCTTCTGGAAAAACGCCGAGATGTACAACGACACCTCGCGCTGCATGGTCGAAAAGTGGGACGTCAACTGCACCGACCACCCGCAGGTCTGCGGCGCGGCGCTGGCGCTGCAGCGTGAATATGAGTTCCAGGCGGCGGCGTGCATGGACAAGTTCATGCACAAGACGGATCTGCGCGTCACGAAGATGATGCTCAAGGGCTACGAGCAGGACAAGGCAGCCAACGCGCCCCAGCCGAAATACCGCTGCCTCGTCTGGGCGTGCCCCGCGCACTACTATACCAACTTCACCTACTGGACGCAGCACTGCTGGGGCGTCACCTGCGTCAACGACATGGAGGCCATGCTCAGCTACCTGCCCATCACCATCGGCGACAAGGAACAGGCGCTGGCCGATCTCGCGCGCTGCTACGAGAAGATGATGATGCGCTCGCACACCAACGGCGGCTATGTCAACCTGCTCGACGAGTGCTGGAAGATGTGCGAGAAGTTCCACACGAACATCGTCATCATGTACGACCACGTGTCGTGCAAGAACGTCGGCGGTCTGCACGGTCTGTTCGAGGACCAGGCGCGCGAGCGCGGCATCCACCTCATCTGGATCCCGCACGACGTCATGGACCCGCGCACGGTCTCGCGCCGCGAGATGCGCGAGGCATTCAGCCAGTACATGGTCACGGTGCTCAACGAGAAGCCGCTTGACCCCACTCTGTTGGATTACGAAGACGCACTCAGCTGGTAAGGAGGAACGAATATGGCTTGGTATTGGATCGTGCTCATCGTGCTCGCCGCGCTCTTTGGTCTGCTGTTTCTGGCATACATGACCAACGCGGACATGAAGCTCATCGAAAAGATCTACAACGCGCTCATCGCATACCACGACGCCAAGGACGTCGAGGAGCAGATCTGACGCGCACAGCGGGGGACGCGCCCCCGGGAATACAACGAGCCGGGGCGGTCTATGACCGCCCCGGTGTGATTTTGCCGGAAAACCTGTCGGCCTGCCGCGCGCACGGTTGCAGGCCGAGAAATATTTTCTTCGCCGCACGTGGCGCCGGAGAAAAGGATGGGACTTTCTTTCGCCGCACCCCTTGCGGGGCGCGACGATTGGGAGCAGCCGGAGAGCACCAACCCTTACAAATTTCAATCCACGCGCCCCTTGCGGGGCGCGACACTAATAAAGGAGCAAATCAAAATGAACGGCACCCCATTTGTTAGACAAGTATGGAAAGATACTTAGTACTAAAAAATGGGGTGCTTTTCCATGCCAAAGGGCGTACCAAATAAACGATACATGCCGGAATTCAAAAAGATGGTCGTGGAAACCATGTTGAAGGAAAAGCTGAGCTACAGTGAGACGGCAAGGCAGCAAGGGCCGGCCGCCAAAGCAGCTGCCAAAAGGAGCAGAAGAGGATCTGCCGGCAGAAGTCCGGCGGCTGTGCGCTTTGCGGCGCAAAAATTTTCGCGCCGCGGCGCATATCCGCGCGCGGTTTCGCCGACAATAACCGGGAAGCAAATCCCGAACTTGCGCCTTTGGAGGAATGGATATGTACAAAAAGGACTTTATCGACACCAACGACTTCTCCCGGCAGGAGCTGCTGGACATCATCGAGCTGTCGCTGGCCATCAAGCGCGCCATCGCGCAGGGGTATTATCCCCCGCTGATGAAAAACCAAAACCTCGGCATGATCTTCCAGCAGTCGAGCACCCGCACGCGCGTGTCGTTCGAGACGGCCATGAGTCAGCTCGGCGGTCACGCGCAGTATCTCGGCCCGGGCATGATCCAGCTCGGCGGCCACGAGACCATCGGCGACACGGGCAGGGTGCTCTCGCGGCTGGTCGATGTGGTCATGGCGCGCGTCATCGAGCACCGCACGGTCGTGGAGCTTGCCGAGGCGTGCACGATCCCGGTCATCAACGGCATGAGCGACTATAACCACCCCACGCAGGAGATCGGCGACCTGTGCACGATCTGCGAGCACCTGCCGGCGGGCAAGCGGCTCGAAGACTGCAAGGTCGTCTTTGTCGGAGACGGCACGCAGGTGTGCGCATCGCTCGGCTTCATCACGACGAAGCTCGGTATGCACTTCGTGCACTACGGTCCGGAGGGGCATCAGCTGGGCGCCGGGCACAAGCAGATTCTGGAGGCCAACTGCAAGCTCTCCGGCGGCACGTGGGCGGTCACGGACGAGCGCGATGCCGTGCGCGGCGCGGACTTCATCTACACCGACGTCTGGTACGGTTTGTATGAAAACGAGATGCCCAAGGACGAGCGCGTGCGCGTCTTTGCGGATTTTCAGGTCAACCGCGAGCTCATGCAGCTCGGCGCGCTCGGCTGCAAATTCCTGCACTGCCTGCCTGCCACGCGCGGCGAGGACGTGACCGACGAGGTCGCCGATTCCGCCGCCTCGCTCTGCTGGGAGCAGGCCGGAAACCGCCTGACGGCGATGCGCGGGCTGCTCGTATACTTCACGCGCTGCCGCCGCAGCCCGTCGGAGCTGGCGCTGGCCGCGGCGCGCGAGGAGCTCGACACGTTTCTGGCCGCGCGCCTCGGCGGCTGCTGACCGGCGGATAAAGGAGCGGACGAATGGACGAACGCAAAAAGTTCCGCCTCGCGGACGTCATCCTCTCGGTCATCTGCGTCGTGTTCGTGGCCGAGGCTGCCGCGCCCGTCGCCTCCATCGGCAACAGCCAGTATTTCTGGTGGCTGTTCATGATGGTCGCCTTCCTGCTGCCCTACGGCATGATCTCGTCCGAGCTCGGCACGGCGTATCCCGGCGACGGCGGGCTCTACGACTGGATCCACAAGGCGTTCCCGGAGACGAAGTGGGGCGCACGCGCCTCGTGGTATTACTGGATCAACTTCCCGCTGTGGATGGCCTCGCTCGCGGTCGTGTGTCCGGAGCTGCTGAGTGTGCTCACGGGGCTGCGCTTCGGCTGGGGCGCACGGCTGCTCATCGAGCTCGCCTTCATCTGGATCGTCACGTGGATCGCCTGCTACCCCGTGTGCGACAGCATCCTCATCCTCAACATCAGCGCTGCCATCAAGATGCTCCTCGCGCTGACGGTGGGCGTGCTCGGCATCGTCTACGTCGCGCGCAGCGGCTTTGTCAACGACATGGCGCCGCGCACGTTTCTGCCGGGCTTCGACCTGCACAGCCTGTCGTATATCTCGGTCATCATCTTCAACTTCCTCGGCTTCGAGGTCGTGTGCACCTACGCCGACAATATGCGCGATCCCAAGCGCCAGATTCCGCAGGCCATCGTGAGCGGCGGCATCGTCATCGCGCTCATCTACCTGTTTTCGGCCTTCGGCATCGGCGCCGCCATCCCCACGCAGGAGATCAGCGAGGATTCGGGGCTCATCGACGCGGTCGCGCTCATGACCGGGCGCACGAGCGGCTGGTTCGTCGGCGCGGTGGCGCTGCTGTTTCTCATCACGCTCTTCGGCAACATGATCTCGTGGTCGATGGGCGTCAACGCCACCGCCGCCTACGCCGCCGCGCGCGGCGATATGCCCGCGGTCTTTTCCCGCCGCTGGGCGAAAAACGATATGCCCGTCGGCGCGGCGCTCACGAGCGGCGTCGTTGCGAGCGCGGTGTGCATCCTGGGCGTCATCATCGAGCTGCTGTCTCCCGCGTCGTCGCTGTTCTGGAGCTTTTTCGCGCTCAACCTCGTCATGCTGCTGCTGAGCTATGTGCCGGTGTTTCCGGCGTTTTTGCGCCTGCGTGCGCGCGACCCGGATGCCGAGCGGCCGTTTCGCGTGCCGGGCGGGCGCGGGCTGCTGCGCGCGCTGGCCTATGTGCCCATGGCGCTGATCCTTATCTCGATCTTTTTCACGGCCGTGCCGCTGTCCATGGACAGCGAAACGCTCTCGTACTATCTGCCGATCACGGTCGGCTCGCTCATCAGCATCGCCATCGGCGAGGTGCTCATCGCGGCGCGTGCGCGCCGCCGTCCTTAGGAGGGGATACTATGGCAAAACGAATCATCGGCTCGACGCCCAGACGCGACGGCTACCGGATGCCCGCGGAATTCGAGCCGCAGTCCGGCGTGTGGATGCTCTGGCCGGAGCGCAACGACAACTGGCGCGACGGCGCCAAGCCCGCGCAGCGGGCGTTTCTGGACGTGGCGGAGGCCATCTTACAGTTTGAACCCGTGACGGTCTGCGTCAGCGCGGCGCAGTACCAGAACGCGCGCGAGCGTCTGCCGCGCGCCGTGCGCGTCGTCGAGATGGCGAGCAACGACGCGTGGATCCGCGACTGCGGTCCGACGTTTCTCGTCAACGACCGCGGCGGCCTGCGCGCCGTGGACTGGACGTTCAACGCCTGGGGCGGTCTGGTCGACGGGCTCTATTTCCCGTGGGATCTCGACGATCAGGTCGCGCAGAAGGTGTGCGAGCTGGAGCGCGTCGATTCCTACCGCACCGAGGGCTTCGTGCTCGAGGGCGGGTCGATCCATGTCGACGGCGAGGGCACGGTGCTCACGACTGAGATGTGCCTGCTGTCCGAGGGGCGCAACCCCTCCATGGACCGCGGCGCGATCGAGCATATGCTCTGCGACTATCTCGGCTGCGAAAAAGTCCTCTGGCTGCGCGACGGCATCGACCCCGACGAGACCAACGGCCACATCGACGACGTGGCCTGCTTCATCCGTCCGGGCGAGGTCGCGTGCATCTGGACGGACGACCCGCAAAACCCGTTTTACCAGCCGGCGCACGACGCCTACGACGCGCTCTCGCAGGCGACGGATGCCAAAGGGCGCAGGCTGAAGGTGCACAAGCTCTGCCTGACGCAGCGGCCGTGCCTGCTTGAGGGCGCGGCGACGATCGACGCCGTGGAGGGCACGCTCCCGCGCACGGACGGCGAGGTCGCCATCGCGTCGTATATGAACTTCCTCATCGTCAATGGCGGCATCATCCTGCCGCAGTACGGTGATGAAAACGATGCGCTTGCCGTGCAGCAGGTGCAGGCCATGTTCCCCGAGCGGCGCGTGGTCGGCGTGCAGACGCGCGAGGTCGCCTTCGGCGGCGGGAACATCCACTGCATCACGCAGCAGCAGCCCGCGCCGCAGCGCAGGTGACGCCATGGCAAGGATCGTCATCGCGCTCGGCGGCAACGCGCTCGGCAATACGCCCGCCGAGCAGCGCGCGCGTGTGGCCGCCGCCTGCCCGGCGCTCGTCGGGCTCATCCATCAGGGACACGAGATCATCGTCAGCCACGGCAACGGTCCGCAGGTCGGCATGATCCAGACGGCGTTCGACGCCGCCGCGAAAACGAACCCCGCCGTCGCGCCCATGCCGCTGCCGGAGTGCACGGCCATGAGTCAGGGCTATATCGGCTATCATCTGCAGCAGGGGCTGCGCCGTGCGCTGCGTGCGCAGGGTATGCCGTGGCAGGTGGCGACGGTCGTCACGCAGGTCGTCGTCGACCCGGACGACCCCGCGTTTTGTGCGCCGGCAAAGCCCATCGGCGCGTTTTATGACGCGGCCGCGGCACAGCGGATGCAGCACAGCGACCCGACCCTGCATATGCGCGAGGATTCCGGGCGCGGCTGGCGGCGTGTCGTCGCCTCGCCGAAGCCGGTGGACATCGTCGAGCGGCGCTCGATCCTGAACCTGCTCGACAATGAGTATATTGTCATCGCCTGCGGCGGCGGCGGTGTGCCGGTCGCGCGCGACGCGCACGGGGACTATTTCGGGGTTGACGCCGTCATCGACAAGGACTTTGCCAGTGCCTGTCTGGCCGAGGCCGTGGGCGCGGACTATCTGTTCATCCTCACGGCGGTCGACCACGTCTGCCTGAATTTCGGCACGCCGGAGCAGCGCGCGCTTGACGTGCTGCACGCCGACGACGCGGAGCGCTACCTGCGCGAGGGGCAGTTCGGCGCGGGCTCGATGCAGCCGAAGGTCGCCGCTGCCGTGCAGTTCGTGCGCAGCGGCTGGCGGCGGCGCGCCGTCATCGCCTCGCTTGCGCAGGCGCCGGCCGCCATGCGCGGCGAGAGCGGCACGCGCATCGTGCCGTAACAGGCGATAAACGCAGCAAACGCCGGTCTTTCCCACAAGGGGAAAGGCCGGCGTTTTCTCACGCCTTTTCAGACGTGCACGATGTAGTTTTCCTTGCGCGGGGCGGCCTCGGGCGCGGGACCGGCGGCGTAGCCGAGCGCGATCGCGCCGACGCCGCGCAGCGTCTCCGGCAGACCCCAGGCACGCAGCAGCGCCTTGCCGTCCGGACTGTCGAAGATCTCGCGCTCGCGGTTGACCCACACGGAGCCAAGCCCCTCGGCGTGCGCGGCCAGCATGAGGTTTTCGAGCACGCAGCTGCCGTCGGCCATGTAGTTTGCCTTCCCGCCGTCGCTGAGCACGACCACGATCACCGGCGCGCCGTAGTAGGGGTCGACGTCCTTGCCGATCACGGCGGCGTTGAGCTCCGTCAGCCGCGCACGCGCCTCGGCAGAGACCGCGGCGACGATCATCGCCGACTGCGCGCCCATGGCGGACGGGGCATACGTTCCGGCCTCGAGCACACGCGCGAGCACGTCCGCAGGCACGGCGTCCGGCTTGTAGGCGCGGATGCTGCGCCGGGTGCGGATCAGGGTCAGAAAATCGTTTTTCATCGGATAGCCTCCTTAATATATTTATTTAAAAATGTTTGAAATAAGCATACCACATTTTTCGCCGATGTGCTATAATATTCAATAGACTCTAACCATTGGTTTTTTGCTTTTGACTACCTGCCGGCGCGCGAAAGGAGTTTCTCAGGCCATGCAGAAGATCGCAGCTTTCATCGTCAAAAAACGCAAGCTCCTGCTTGTTGCCATGCTCATCCTGGCGGTCGTGTGTGCGGCGCTGATGCCGTTCGTCGGCGTCAACACGGACATGACCAAGTATCTGCCGAACAGCTCGCAGATGAAGATCGGCATGGATCACATGAACGAGGCGTTCCCGGATGCGGTGCAGACGTATACCATCCGCGTCATGTTCCGCGGGCTGGATGCGCGCGAAAAGCTTGCCATCCGCGAGCAGCTTGCCGAGATCCCGAACGTGCAGAGCGTCGCCTACGAGCCGGACAGCAGCGATTATAACCGCGATGATGCCACGCTCTACAAGCTCTCGACGCTCTATGACTACAATTCCGACGAGGAGGCGCAGATCGAGCGCGACGTGGCCGAGCACTTTGCCGGCTATGATGTGGCCGTGCGCAGCGACGATACCTCGGCGCCGAGCATCCCGCCGATCGTGTTCGTCCTCTCGATCGTGCTTGTGACGACGATCCTGCTCATCGCCTGTCCGTCATACTTTGAGCCGGTGCTGTTTTTGCTGACGATCGGCGTGGCGGTGCTGCTCAACCAGGGCACGAATATCTTCCTCGGCGAGACGTCGGACGTCACGGCGAGCATTTCGGCCATTTTGCAGCTTGCGCTCTCGATGGACTACTCCATCATCCTCATGAACCGCTACCGGCAGGAGCTGGCCAAGGGCGACGACCGCGAGAGCGCCATGACGCGCGCGCTCACGGCGGCCTTCGGCTCGATCACCGGCAGCTCGGTCACGACGATCGTCGGTCTGCTGATGCTGGTGTTCATGCGCTTTAAGATCGGCATGGATCTCGGCATCGTGCTGGCCAAGGGCGTGCTGTTTAGTCTGCTGTGCGTGTTCACGGTGCTGCCGGGGCTGATCCTGTGGGCGGATAAGGTCGTCCGCAAGACGATGAAAAAGCCGCGCGCACCCAAGCGCGAGCGCAAAAGCGTGCTCGCGGGGCTCGGCCACTTCAGCTACCGCTGCCGCGGCGTGATCGCGGCGGCATTCGTGCTGCTGTTTGCCGGGGCATACATCCTGCAGCTGTCGACGCAGATCTCCTACACGCTCACCGACCCCGACCCCGTGGCCGAGGTGTTCCCGCCGGACAACCCGCTCGTGGTGCTGTATAACAATCAGGATGAGGCGGCCGTCTCCGCGCTGGCCGACCGGCTCGAGGACGACCCGAACGTCAAGAGCGCCATGTCCTATTCCACCACGCTCGGCCGCCAGTGCACCGCCGAGCAGATGGCCAACGCCATCGGCGCGCTCGAGGCTGGCATCCCGGTCAGCGCCGATATGCTCGGCATGATCTACTACGACGTGCACGGCGACGGGCAGAGCGTGACCATGACGGCGGCACAGTTTCTGCGCTTCCTGTCGCAAAACGTCGCCAACAACGCCACCTTCGCGCCGTACATCGACGAGAGCCTGACGGCAAACCTCCAGACGCTGATGAAGTTCTCCGATCCCGCGGCGCTCACGCAGCAGCGCACGGCGGAGTCGCTGGCCGAATTTCTCGGCATGAGCGCGTCGGACGCAAAGCAGCTGCTGCTCTACTACTATATGCAGCACGGCGGCGCGGACGGCAGCGGCACGATGACGATCCCCGCCTTCTCGAACTTCCTCAATAACGAGGTGCTCACCGACCCGACCATGGCGGGCATGATGAATGACGCGGCGCGCGCACAGGCATCTCAGCTGCAGACGTTCACGGATGTCACCGCCATGACCACGCCGCGCGACACCGCCGGCATCGCCGCGCTGCTCGGCATGGACGAGCAGACGGTCAAAACGCTCTTCATTGCCTACCACGCGTCCCGGGGCGACCTGTTCTCGGGCGGCCAGTGGGAGGTGTCGATGCAGAACATGGCAAACTTCCTCGCCGGCTACAACGGCCTGCTTGATGAGACGCAGGAGCGGCAGATCACGCAGCTGAGCTGGATCATCAACGGCTCTGTCTACGGCACGCGCTACACGGCGCCGCAGCTTGCGAGCGTCCTCGGCATGGACGCCGCGCAGATGCAGCAGCTGTACATGCTCTACAACAGCCGCCACGGCGACACGAGCGGCTGGACGCTGTCGGTGCAGCAGTTTGTGAACTTCCTCTGCCAGGAGGTGCTGCCGGATGCGCGCTTTGCCTCCCAGCTCAGCGGCGTGAACACCGCGCAGCTGCAGTCGGCGCGCACGGTCATCAACGCCGTCGCCTCCGGCCAGGCGTACACGGCGGCGGGGCTGGCAAACCTCTTCGGCGGTCTCTCGAGCCAGATGAACCGCGGCACGATGGAGCTGCTGTTCCTCTACTATGCGAGCGTCAACCGCGGCGAGGCCGACTGGACGATGTCCATGCAGGAGCTGTTTGACTACCTGCATGATCAGTTCCTGACCGATGCGCGCTTTGCCTCCTTCCTGACCGACGATATGCGCGCACAGATCACCGGCGCGCAGACGATGCTCACCGATGCGGTCGCGCAGCTGCGCGGCAGCAATTACTCCCGGCTCGTGCTCACGACGACGCTGCCGGTCGAATCGGCCGAGACGAGCGCGTTCATTTCCGGGCTCATGCGCGAGCTTGACGCCGACACGACCGGGGACCATTACCTCATCGGCAACAGCGCCATGGGCTACGAGATGGAAAACAGCTTCCACAGTGAGCTGCTGCTCATCACGCTCCTGACGGCGGTGTCGATCTTCCTCGTCGTCGTGTTCACGTTCCGCTCGCTGATCATTCCGGCGCTGCTGGTGCTGCTGGTGCAGTGCGGCGTGTACATCACGGTCATGGTCGTCGGCCTGCAGGGGCTGGAGATCTATTACCTCGCGCTGCTGATCGTCGAATGTATCCTCATGGGTGCGACGATCGACTACGGCATCCTCTATACGAGCTATTACCGGGAGATGCGCGCGAGTATGCCCGTGCGCGATGCACTCGTCGCGGCCTACCGCGGCAGCATCCACACGGTGCTGACCTCCGGCTCGATCCTCGTGCTGGTCACGGCGGTCGACGGGCGCTTTTTCGGCAACCTCGCCGTCGAGCAGATCTGCCGCACGATCTCCATCGGCGCGTTTGCGGCCATTTTGCTCATCCTGCTGTTTCTGCCGGGTGTGCTCGCCCTGTTTGACCGCTGGGTGCTGCCGCGCGACCTGCGCCGGCAGCTCTACCCGCCGAAGGCGCGCGGCGCGCAGAGCGCAAAGCAGGAGCACAAAATGTAACGCCATCAAAAAACAGCGAAGCACGATCGTGCTTCGCTGTTTTTCAGCCTGTCAAAAAGTATTCCTTTTTGACAAATGGGTTTGCGGCCTGACTGCAGCGCACGCACTGTCCGCCGTTGGCGGACGGTGCGCACGTTTGCAGGCCGAGAAGTATTTTCTCCGACGCACATGTCGCCGGAGAAAATGATTGGACTTTCTTTCGCCGCCGCGGCGGCGAAACTCTGCGAGGCTTCTGACAAATCGTGCTTCGCTGTTTTTGATACTATCAAATACTTTTTGACAGTCTTAAAAGTGCAGGATCTCGATGAGCAGCAGCCACGCCAGTCCGTAGTACGCGGTCACGGCGACAAGGTCGTTGACCGTCGTGATCAGCGGACCGGAGGCCACGGCGGGGTTGACGCCGAGGCGCTTGAAGAGGATGGGCACGGTCGTGCCAATGATGCTCGAGAGCAGCATGGACACCAGCAGCGCCGTGCCGGTGCAAAACGACACCGAGAAGGCAAAGGCCGCGGCCGCGCCCTTCGCCGCCATCAGATACAGCCCGATCGCACCGAAGGACAGCAGCCCAAGCAGCAGACCGTTCATCAGACCGACGCGCGCCTCCTTGCCCACCAGCGCGAGCTTCTGCCGGGGGCTGACGTCCTCGTCCATCAGCACGCGGATGGTCACGGCCAGCGACTGCGTGCCGACGTTTCCGGCCATGTCCAGCACGAGCGACTGGAAGCAGATGATGACGGTCAGGTGCGTGACGACACGCTCGAACAGCCCCACCACGCTCGAGACCACGAGCCCCAGCCCCAGCAGGATCACCAGCCACGGCAGACGCTTGGCCACGCTGCGGCGCAGCGGCTCCTCGAGATCTTCTCCGGCGGTCAGACCGCCGAGCTTTGCATAGTCCTCGCCGAGCTCGTCGGCCACGAGCTCCGCCACGACCTGCGCCGTCAGCGCGCCGCTCAGGCGGTTGTCGGCGTTGAGCACGGGGATGGAGTCCTCGGAATAGGCGCGGATGCGCTCGACGCAGTCCTCGATCAGCTCGTCCGCGTAGACATAGGGGTAGGACGTCATGAGAATGTCGTCGAGTGCGGTGGTTTCGCGCGCGATGATCAGCTCCTTGAGGTCGATCGCGCCCACGAGCACGCCGTTTGCGTCGACGGCGTAGAGCGTGGAGATGTTGTCGGTGTCGGCGGCCTGCCGGATCAGCTCCTTCATCGCCTGACGCACGGTCATGTCGGCACGGATGCTGACAAAGTCGGTGGTCATGCGGCTGCCGATCTCGTCCTCGTCGAACGAGCTCAGAAACGACAGGTCGCGCTTGACATCGTCGTCCATGAGGTCGACGAGCGCGCTGCGCTGCGCGCGTTCGAGCCCCTTGAGGTAGTCCGCCGCGGTCGACGGATCGAGCAGTGGCAGGATCTCGAGCTTTTTGCGGATGCCCAGCTCCTCGAGATAGGTGGGCATATCGTCCTCAGTGTATTCGAGCACACCGGCCAGCGTCGGCGCGTCGAGCAGGGCATAGAGCCGGCAGCGCTCGTCCCGGCGCAGCAGCTCGAGCGCCTCGGCGATGTCGCGCTCGTGGTAATCCTCGAGCCTGTTTCTCAGCTGCCCGGGCGCAAGGTTGCCGCGCAGCAGCGCCGCGATCTCGCCCTTGTAGTCCGGGTGGCGGTCGCCGGGGGTGATCTCCGGCGGAGTGTTGTTCTTTTCGGACATATCGTCTTCCTCCTTTGTGCAAAAGCTTCCGGGGTCAGAGGAAAACGGGCATGAAAAAACCGCTGTCTCATTCCCCCTTTACCCCTTGGGTATGCAGCTCGGGAAGGACAGCGGGTCCGGTCGCGCAGCGAGACCTGTCAGAACACGAACAGCGCCTGACGATCCCCTGTGCACCGGAGCTCTCTGCCCCTACTGTGACCCTGACTGCAGCTGTCCATGTTCTCACCTCACTTGTGGTGTATTCGGTCTGAAACCGAGGCCATTATAGCATCGTGCCCCGGAAAGTCAAGCCGTTTCGGCGCGGGCGCAGGGTCAAAAAAGCCCCGGCGGACAGACGCCGATGCGCCTGCCGCCGGGGCACCCCCCTTCACGCTCCTTGGCCGTCGTCGGGACGGCGGAGCCGCGTGCTTTTTTGGATGGGTCAGTCCCAGTTGCTGGCCCAGTTGTCGCCCCAGCCGTCGGCAGGATCGTAATAGGGCGTTTCCCGCCCGGCGGCAAAGACATTGCCCGCGCCGTCGTCCTCCGCCAGCAGGATCTTCATGGCGCGGCCTCCTCTGCTTGCGCTGCGAAGAAATTCCACAGGTGCTCAAAAACGGTGCCTATCTCCGCCGTCAGTGCGTCCGGGTCGAGGTTCGGCTCGGTCAGGTAGCGCTTGAGGTTCTGGATGAGCCCGCCGACGATGAACGTCACCAGCGTGTCGGCAAGTTCCGGGCTGTCCGTCACCGGGCCGCAGTAGGCGCGCACGCGCCGGCTGGAGCTGGCGAAGATGTGCTCGCTGATGATTTCGAAGATGATCGGCAGCGACTTGCTGCGCAGGCCCATGCGGATGAGCGCCGGGCGCTCGTCTATAAAGGCGATGAGCGCGCGCCACGAGCGCTGGAAATGCTCCACGGGCGAGTCGGTCGCGGCGTCGGCCTCGCTCTCGATCTGCCACTGGATCTCGTTGAGGTAAAAGCGCAGGAAGTCGTACTTATCTTCAAAATGCGAGTAGAACGTCGGGCGGCGGATGAGCGCCCGGGCGCACAGCTCATTGATCGTGATGTCGTCAAACGTCTCCTCGGCCATCAGCGCCTCGAACGCCGCCATGAGCGCACTATAGGTTTTCTGCACGCGCAGATCTTTCTTTTTTTCCATGATGCCGCACTCCTTTACGCCCATCGTATCATATCGAACAAACGACACGAGCGGAACAAACGATAAATATCTTACACTTTCACGATAACTGACATTTGTAATTTATCATTTTTCAGCTTATCTTTCTGTTATCAAAAAGTCAACCCCCGCGTTTTTGTCGGGGTAAGGAGTGGTGATCCCATTATGAATCAGAAACCGTCCCCGCTGCACCGTGCATCGGAATGGATCGTCGACCATTACCGGCTGTTTTTCGTCGTCTTTGCCGCGTTGCTGGTCTTTTCCGCGGTCGCGTCCGGCTGGGTGAAGGTCGAAAACGACGTTGCGGCCTATCTGCCGGCCGATTCCGAGACGCGGCAGGGGCTGGACATCATGGAGCAGGAGTTCCAGACCTACGGGTCGGCGAAGATCCTCCTGCGCGACACGGACGCGGACGCCGCCGCGGCCACGGCGGAGCAGATCCGCGCGGTCGACGGGGTGGACAGCTGCACGTACACGATGAACGATACGGGCAGCGCGCTGCTGAGCGTCAGCCTGTCGGATCTGGAGGGGTCGGACACGTGCGCGCAGACCGTGCAGGCCCTGCGCGACCTGCTCGACGGCAGCGGCGCGTACATTTATTCCGCCGAGGGCTACAGCATCTCCGATCAGATCAACGGCGAGGTGCGCGGCCTGCTCGTCATCGTGGCGATCATCCTCGTCACGGTGCTCACGTTCACGTCCTCGACGTATGCCGAGGTGCCCATCCTGCTCATCACGTTCCTAGCGGCGGCGCTCATCAACAAGGGCACGAACTTCGTTTTCGGCACGATCTCGTTCGTGTCCAACGCTGTGGCCATCCTGCTGCAGCTGGCCATGTCGGTGGACTACGCCATCATTTTCTGCAACCGCTACAAGCAGGCGCATGAGACGCTGCCGGTGCGCGAGGCAGTCATCGAGTCGCTGGAAAAATCCATTACCGTCATCAGCTCCTCGAGCCTGACGACCATTGCGGGCCTCGTCGCCATGACGTTCATGAAGTTCGGCCTCGGGCGCGACCTCGGCATCGTGCTCATCAAGGCGATCTTGATCAGCATGCTGACGGTGTTCCTGCTCATGCCGGGGCTGCTGCTCAAGCTCGGCCCGGCCATGGATAAGACGAAGCACCGCAACTTCGTGCCGAAGATATCGGGCGTCGGCCGTCTCGCGTGGTGGACGCGCCGCGTGGTGCCGCTGGTGTTCGCGGCCGTGCTCGTCGTGGCGTGCATCGGCGCCAACCGCGTGAGCTATGTTTACAGCGAAGCGCCGCTCAAAACGCACAACGCGGACGCCAACCGCACCGCGTCGCAGGCGATCACGGATGATTTCGGCGACGAGACGGTGCTGGCCGTCGTCGTCCCGGCCGGGGATTATACCCGGGAGGCCGCGCTGCTCGACGCCCTCTCGGCTCTGCCGGAGGTCAAGAGCGCCGTCGGCATTGCGGGCACGGAGGCGGCCGGCGGCTACCGGCTGGCGGACGCGGTCGATTACCGGACGTTCGCGCAGCTCAGCGACGTGGACAGCACGAGCGCGCAGGCGCTCTTCGCGCTCTACGCGGCCGAAAACGGCGCCGCACAGACGGCCGCGCAGGATCTGAGCGGCTATCAGGTGCCGCTGCTGAAGCTGTTCGAATTCCTGAATGAGAAGATCGCCGACGGCACCGTCACGCTCAGCGCCGCGCAGGCGGCGCAGGTCACGGCGCTCAGCAGCCAGCTCGAGCGCGCCAGCGCGCAGCTCGAGGGCACGTCGTACCACCGTCTCGTGCTCACGCTTGCCGCGGCCTCGGACGGGGACGAGACGTTTGCCCTGCTCGACCGCATCCACGCCGTCGTGCACCAGTACTACCCCACCGACAGCTATCTCGTCGGCGACGCCATGTCCGCCTACGGGTCCGAGCAAACGTTCACGCAGGACAACGTCATGGTCAGCGCCATGTCCATCCTCATGGTCATGCTCGTGCTGCTGTTCACGTTCCGCTCGCTCGGTATGCCCATTTTGCTCACGCTCGTCATTCAGGGCAGCATCTGGATCAACTTCGGCATCACGGTGCTCACGGGCGAGTATGTGCTCTTCATGGTCTATCTCGTGGCCAGCGCCATTCAGATGGGCTGCAACGTGGACTATGCGATCGTCGTCGCCTCGCACTATACCGAGGCGCGCGCCGATCAGGGCCCGCGCGAGGCCATGATCACGGCGCTGAACCTCGCCTTCCCGACCATCATCACATCCGGCACGATGCTCATCTCCGCCGGCCTGCTCATCGGCGCGCGCGTCTCGTCCGGCGCGGTGGCCGGCATGGGCCGGTTCGTCGGCGTCGGGTCGCTCATCACGGTGTTTCTCGTGCTGTTCGTGCTGCCGCAGCTTCTGCTGCTGGGCGACACCTTCGTGCGCCGGACCGCGCTGCCCGCGCAGCGCCGCCTGCCGCTGACCGCGACGAGCCGCGCGGCCCGCTGGGTGCTGCTTGCGGCGGCTGTGTTCGTCATGGCCGTGTCGCCGTGGAGCGCTGTGCGCACGCAGCAGGAGCGGGCCGACCGCGTGGAGGCTGACACCCAGCTGTGCGACAGCGCCCGCTCGCTTGGCGAGCTGGCGGCCTCGCTCGGCGCGCAGCAGGAGACGTATGACGCGCTCAAGCTCTCGTTTGCCACGGGCGTCGTGACGGATAACGTCGGCCAGAGCCGGCTCCAGAGCGGGCAGGCGGAGTATGACGCCGGCAGCGAGAAGCTCGCCGCGGCCAAAGCGCAGTATGCCGCCGGGCAGGCGCAGCTCGAGCAGGGCAAGGCCGACTATGCCGCCGGGCAGGAGAAACTTGCCGCGGCGAAGGAGGAATACGCCGCCGGACAGGCGCAGCTCGCCAAGATCCAGCCGGTGTACGATGCGGTGCACCCGGCCTACCAGCGCTATCTCGACCGGCAGGCGGAGTATGACGCGGCGGTCGCAAGCGGCGACCTGGCCAAGGCCGCGCTGCTCTGGCCGGGTGTGACGGCGCAAAAGCAGCTCTATGAGACGCAGCTGCTCGGCACTGGGTACTCCATCGAGTCGCTCGTGCAGGCGTATGAGGCCGGGCAGGCAAAGCTCTCTGAGGGCGCGGCGCAGATCGCCGCGGCGGAGCAGCAGCTGCAGGATGCACAGGCGCAGCTCGTCGCCGGGCAGCAGGCGCTCGACGCTGCGGCGGCCGAGATCGCAGCCGGGCAGAGCAAGCTCGACACGGCGGCAGGCACTCTGGCCTCCGGCCGTCAGACACTGGCGGCGAACCGGCAGCAGCTGGCGCAGGATCTCGCAGAGCTCGCACCGTATGAGGACGACACCGAGCGGCTGGAGCGGGGCATCGCCGTGCTCATGCAGGGCGAGGCGCTGCGCACACGCGCCGGTTCGTCCGCGAGCTATGGTGACATCTGCGCGCTCGCGCAGGACCTCTACGCGGCGGATATGGACACCGCGCGCACGGAAGCGGCGGTCTGGACGGGCATCTGCACCGTGCTGTTCGCGGCCGGTGCGCTCGCGTTCGCGGGCGTGTGCCTCGGCCACAGGAGAGGAAAGGCCGTGGCGTGGTGCACGGCGCTGGCGGCGATTTTGTCCGTCGGCTGCCTGATCGCCATGCTGGCCGCCGGTCACGGCGCGCTGCGCACGCTGTGCCTGTGCGCGGTGCTGGCGCTGCTCGTGCTGGCGTTCGTAGCTGCGGGGCTCACGCTCCGGCAGCGCGCGCAGCGGGCGCAGTAAGGCGCAGGGAAAGAAAAAACCGGGGCGCAGGCAGCTGCCTGCACCCCGAGTTTGCTTTTGCGCCGCGCTGTGCTATAATGGGCCATTACGGTCGAAAGGAATTGCGATCCCAATGGTCAAAGTGCTCTTTATCTGCCACGGCAACATCTGCCGCAGCCCGATGGCGGAGTATATCTTCCGCGACATGGTGCAGCGGCAGGGGCTGGCGGAGCGGTTTTACATCGCCTCGGCGGCGACCAGCCGCGAGGAGATCGGCAACGACGTCTACCCGCCCGCACGCGCCGAACTGCGCGCGCACGGCGTCCCCGTCGGCCACCGCGCCGCCGTGCAGGTCACGCGGCGCGACTACGACGCCTATGACTGGCTGCTGACGATGGACGAAAACAACGCGCGCAATCTCCGCCGCATCCTCCCGCACGACCCGGACGGCAAGATCCGTCCGCTGCTGTCGTTCGCGGGGGAGCAGCGCGGCATCGCCGACCCGTGGTACACCGATGATTTCGGCGCGGCGTATGCCGACATCGTGCGCGGCTGCACGGCGTTTCTGGAGCATCTGCGCCGCAGCGGAGCGGTTTAGCGCTCGCCGCCGGCGGTGATGAAAATGCGCGCCGCGTGCGCGCAAAAATTTGTGGAGAAATCCCTTTGAAATTTGCAGTCACCTCTGCTATAATCAGCATACAGCGTGTGGCGTATCTGCGTAAATCCAGTTGCAGAGCGGCCACGCGCTTTTTTGCGCGCAGAAAAGCGCGGCAAACTTCATAGGCAGATCGTGTAGCAGAAATGCGTAAGTCCGGATGTTCTTGGACTTGCGCATTTTTTATTTTTCGGAAAGAAGGAGATATTTTGGACACAGGAAATCAGTTTTTGGGGACGGAGCGTATCGGTAAGCTCATGCGGCAGTACGCCATCCCCTGCATCATTTCGCTGCTGGTGGGTGCGCTCTATAACATCGTCGACCAGATCTTCATCGCCAACGCCAGTTACCTCGGCTCATACGGCAACGCGGCCAATACGGTCGTGTTCCCGCTGACCGTCGTGGCACTGGCCATCGCCGTCATGATCGGCGACGGCTGCTGCGCCTTTGTCAGCATGGCGCTGGGCAGAAACGAGGCAGACAAGGCCAGGCGCAGTGTCGGCAACGCGGTGGTGTTAAGCGTCGCCGGCAGTCTTGTCCTGACGGCGATATATCTCGTTTTTGCAGACGGGATCATCGCCATGTTCGGCGGCACGGTGAATGAGGAGACCTTCCACCACGCACAGGAGTACTTCTTCTATATCACGCTGGGCATCCCGTTTTATATGTTCGGGCAGGCCATGAACCCCGTCATCCGCGCCGACGGCAATCCCAAGTTCGCCATGATCTCCACATTGGCAGGCGCTGTTATCAACATCATCCTCGACCCTGTTTTTATCTTCGTATTCAAATGGGGCATGATGGGTGCAGCCGTTGCCACGGTCATCGGGCAGGTGGCGACGGCGCTGCTCGCCGTGTGGTATCTGCTGCACATGAAGGTCATCCGCCCGGCCAAGACCGACTTTTCCCTGAGCGGCAGTGTCTGCGGCCGGATGCTGACGCTGGGTATCACGAGCTTCCTGTCCCAGATCAGCTTGGTGGCGGCGATGGCGGCCATCAACAATATGCTGCGCAAATACGGCGCGCTGGACGCCGTGTTCGGGCAGGCACAGTACGCGCAGATCCCCATGGCGGTGGTCGGCATCGTGATGAAGTTCTTCCAGATCGTCATCTCCATCGTGGTCGGCATGGCGGCGGGCTGCATCCCCATCGTGGGCTACAACATGGGCGCGGGCAAGACGCTGCGCGTGCGCGATCTGTTCACCAGACTGCTGGTGGCCGAGGCGCTGGTCGGCGCGGCGGCGCTCGTGCTGGCAGAGGGCTTTCCCCGGCAGCTCATCGCCATTTTCGGCGCGGCCAACGAGAGCAGCTACTACACCGCGTTTGCCATCAAGGCCTTCCGCACGTATCTGTGCATGATGATCCTCGCCTGCGTCAACAAGGCGTGCTTCATCTTTCTGCAGGCGGTGGGCAAGGCGCTGGCCTCCACGCTGCTGTCCATGTTCCGTGAGGTGGTGTTCGGCGTGGGCTTTGCCCTGCTGCTGCCGGTGTTCTTCGGCCTGGATGGCGTGCTGTATTCCATGCCGGTGTCGGACATCCTGACTTTTGTCATCTCGGCGGTCATCATCGTGAAAACCTATCGGGAATTGAATGTGGAAGGAGTGCAGAACGCATGAAAAACAGAGTTATTACCATCAGCCGCGAATTCGGCAGCGGCGGGCGCACCATCGGCAAACAGACGGCGGAAAAGCTGGGCATTCCCTGCTATGACGCCGAGATCATTCAGGCGATGGCGCAGGAGACCGGCTTCACGCCGGACTATGTGCAGGAGGCGGGGGAGTACGCCCCCGGCGGCTTCCTGTCCTCCGCCTTTTCCAACCGGATGCTCGGACCGACCAACGAGGACATCCTCTGGGAGCACCAGTACAAGGTCATTACGGACCTTGCCGCAAAAGGCCCCTGCGTCATCGTGGGCCGCTGCGCAGACTACATCCTGCAGGACACGGCCGACTGTCTGAAGGTCTTTATCCATGCGGACATGGCATTCCGTGCCAGGCGCATCGTGGAGGTCTACGGCGAGCGGGAGCAGTCCCCGGAGGAGCGCCTGCGGGATAAGGACAAGCGCCGGGCGGCGTATCACCGCTTCTACACCAACATGAAGTGGGGCTATGCGCAGAATTATCACCTGACGCTCGACAGCGGCGTCATCGGCATCGACAGGTGCGCGGACATCATTGCGCAGCTGTATTGAGCGAGCCGGAAGCGCGTTTGCTTTCCAATGCGCGCAAAAAGACCGCCATCAGGCGGTCTTTTTTTCTGTATTCAGGCCTCTCACACCGCCCAGCGGCGGCGGTCGAAGAGCGCGAGCGTCATGGCGATGGCGGCGGCGAAAAACACCAGCGCCGGCCACGGCAGCCCCAGCACCCGCGGCAGCGGGGCGAGGCACGTGATGGCCGCGCAAAACAGCAGCGAGCAGTCCAGCAGCGCGAAGATGAGCCGGCCCAGCAGCTTCGAGTGCGCGGCGCGCGCCGCATCCGACCACGACTTTTTCACGTTCACGGTCAGCTGTCCGGCGTTGGCCTTGCCGAAAAACTCCGACAGCTGCGCCGGCAGCACCGTGAGCTTCTCGCCGGAGCGGGCGAGCTGCTGCGCAAGCGTTTTGACCTTCTTTTCAATGTGCTCGCGGCTCAGGGCGGTGTTCCTGACATACTCCGCCACGATCTCGATGACGTTCGCGTCCGGCGACACGCTCGTGAGCATACCCTGAATGACGAGCAGGCTGCGCCCGAGCATCGTCAGCGAGCCGGGCACGGACACGCCGTATTCATTGAGGATCTGCACGAACTCGTCCACCAGCACGCCCATGTCCATGTCGGCCATCGGCATGGCCTCGTACTTGTGCAGGAAGATGCCGATGCGCTCGGCGAGCGCCTGCCGGTCGGGCATACGCGTATATTGGCCGAGCGAGAGCAGCGTGTCCGTGAGTGCGGGCACATCCTGCTCGTAGATCGTGCGGATGATGCCCAGATACAGCTCCGCCTCGCGCGGGCTGATGCGCCCCATCATGCCGAGGTCGAGCCAGACGATCTTCCCGTCCTGCACGCGGATGTTGCCGGGGTGGGGATCGGCGTGGAAGAAGCGGTAGACCGTGATCTGGCGGATATAGTTGTGCACGAGCTTGACGGCGATCTCGTTGAGGTCGTAGCCGTCGGCGCGCAGACCGGCGGCGTCGTCGATCTGGTGACCGCCGATGTACTCCATGACGAGCACGTTCTTCGTGCACCACTTCGGGTAGGTCGCCGGGCAGTCGGCATAGGCCACGCCGTCGTTGAGACGCTTGAATTCGGCGATGTTGTCCGCCTCGATCGTGAAGTCGAGTTCCTCCTGCACGGTGCGCCAGATCTCGTCGAGTACGGCGTGAAAGTCCAGCGCGCTTGCAAGCGGCGTGTACTTGAGCAGCACGGCGGCGCGCTTGAGCAGGCGCACGTCGCGGCTCATGATCTCATACAGGTCGGGGCGCTGCACCTTCACGACGACGCGCTGACCGTCGGTCAGGGTCGCTGCGTGCACCTGCGCGATCGAGGCTGAGCCGAGCGGCCGGATGCCGATGTCGGAAAAGACCTCCTGCCACGGGCGGGCGTAGGCCTGCGTGAGGATGCGCTCCACCTCGGTCAGCGGCATGGGCGTCACGTCCGTGCGCAGCGTCTCGAGCGCGAGGCAGTATTCTTTGGGCAGAATGTCCGAACGCATGGACAGAATTTGTCCAAATTTGACAAACGTTGGTCCGAGGTCCACGAAAATATCGCGCACCTTCTCCGGCGTCAGCCCCTGAACGAGGTGATGCTTTTGCAGTATGGCGACGATCTCGGCGAAGCGCTTGGCCTCGTCGAGCTGCGCGGCGGGGCCGGCCATCAGTCTGCTTCCTTCTTGGCCAGCAGCTTTTGCAGCAGCGCCTCGCGCTCGTCGGCGCTCATGGCGTCCACGTCCACGGCGGGCTTTTCGTCCGCGTCCCTGGCGGCGGCCTGCTTGCAGGTGCGCTTGAGCTCCTCGTTGAGCACGCGCCCCTTCTCCACGGTCACTTCGCCGCGGGCGACGCACTCGTCGAGCAGCTTGCCGAGCTTTTCGCAGCCGAGGTCGGCCGCGCCCACGGAGGCGACGATCAGCTTGCGCAGATAGCTTTCAATAGAATCCATAATCCATACACTCCTTATCTTATCTTGTGCACTTTGCGGTATCGTATGCCCGGTCCCGGGCGGGGATCAAGAGTTGGCGCCGGCCGCGGCGGCCGCGTCGAGCAGCGCCATGACCCGGCGGTAAAACATCCGTGTGCGCACGACGCCGGTGTTCATCACGCCGCCGATCGCGGCCAGATGATCCAGCTCCTCGACCGGCAGCACCTGCCACACGCCGCGCTGCGGCGTCTGACCGGGCGCGAAGTCCGTGTGCGGTGCGCCGCCGGGACAGCGGGCGGAGACGGTGTTGACCAGCCCGTCGTTCGGCAGCCAGTCGGACGGCACGGCGCCGCCCGCGCGCCCCATCGCGGTCGAAAACGGCCAGAGCAGCGGCGTCATGGCCGTGTCGGGCTTCTGGTCGTGCGTGAGCAGACGTGGCAGCGTCCGGCAGCAGGGGATGGAAAAATACCAGGCGTCCGGCAGCGTGTCGATGCGCGCATTGAGCGCGCGCGCACCGGCGCAGCGCAGGTCGTCAAAGGCGTTGTCGCCCGCCGGGAGCGGGTTTTGCGCCAGCATCCGCAGCGCGGCCGTCGTGATCGGCTCGTCCGGGTCGCGGCGGATGCCGAACTGGTCGAGCCGGAAGTCATATACGTCCTTGAACGCCGAGATGCCGAGCGCGCGCGCCGCGCCGAGAAACAGCGTCGAGAGCGCATTCGCAGCATCCGGCTGCACGTCGGGAAATGTCGAACCGTCGTGCGGTGCGGCGATGGTCACCAGCGCGTGCACCCAGCCGGTCCTGCCGCCGGTGAACAGCGGCGAGGGCGTCTCACCCGCGGCCTCGGCCGCCTGCACCTCCTCGGGGCAGCCGTGCGCGAGCAGCTGCATGAGCAGCCGCGCCGTTGCGCCGCCGAAGCTGTGCCCGACGAGATCGACGGGCTTGTCCGCGCCCCAGCCGGGCACGAGCGGCGCGGGATATGCCGTGCCGAAGCGCGCGTGACCGAAGCGCTGCGCGTGCGCGATGCCGTAGTCGGCTCTGCCGCCGGTGAGCGCGGCGTAGAGCTCGCACGCGCGGTCCCACGCGCTCGAGATGATGCCGACCGAGGCCGCGCGGCAGTCGTATCCGCAGCGGTTGAGATAGCCGAGCACGTCGCCCGCCGCGAGTCCCCAGTAGGGCACGGCGCGGTAGAGCGCATCCTGCGCGCCCCAGCCCAGCAGCCCGTGCACGAACACGGCCGGGTGCGCGCTGCGTCCGCCGGGCGGTGCGCCCGGCAGCAGGCATTCGCCCACCTCCAGCGCCTGATGCAGCAGCTCCTGCGGTGTTTTCATGGCGCGCCTCCTTCCGGGTGAAAACTCTGTTCTTAATATAGCACACCGGCCGGAGAGCGTCAATGCTGCGCCCGGGAGAAACAAAACGCCGAAAACAAAGCGGAGAGCGCAGCGGGAAATTGTGCGAAATGCTAAAAGTGAAGTTTTTTGCCAAATGCGCTTGACTTCAGCAGCTAAAAGCGCTAAAGTAGGCACATCTTCACTACAGGAGGCCGCAATCATGCGTCTGGTCCGATTTGCAAGCGCATATTCCTACTATTACTTTATCGAGGGTAATAGTCGTTTGTGCTGCGATCATACCAGAACCATCTGAGACTTCCCGGTCCGGTTTTGACAAGGCTGCACAGACGATTGTGCGGCTTTTTTCTTTGCCGGAACTTACATTCAGGAGGAGAAAACACATGAACATCAAGAAACTCACTGCTCTGCTCTGCGCCGTGGTCATGGTGCTGTCGCTGGCCGCCTGCGGCGGCAGCGGCGACAAGGCCGAGAATAAGCACTACACCGTCGGCATCTGCCAGCTTGTGCAGCACGATGCGCTCGATGCGGCCACCAAGGGCTTCCGCGACGCGATCACCGACGCGCTCGGCGCCGAGAACGTCACCTTCGATGAGCAGAACGCCGCCGGCGACAGTGCCACCTGCGCCACCATCTGCAACGGCTTCGTGTCCAGCGGCGTGGATCTGATCCTTGCCAACGCAACCGGCGCGCTGCAGGCTGCGGCCGCCGCCACGAAGGACATCCCGATCCTCGGCACGGCCGTCACGGAGTACGGCGTTGCGCTCGGCATCGACAACTTCTCCGGCACGGTCGGCGGCAACATCTCCGGCACGTCCGACCTCGCGCCGCTCGATCAGCAGGCGGCCATGATCACGGAGCTGTTCCCGGACGCCAAGAACGTCGGCATCATCTACTGCTCCGGCGAGCCGAACTCCGTCTACCAGGCGGACGTCGTCAAGGCCGCGCTTGAAAAGGCCGGCTGCACCGTCACCATCTACACCTTCGCCGATACGAACGACGTCGTCTCCGTCACCGGCACGGCGAGTGACGCCAACGACGTTCTCTACGTCCCGACCGACAACACCGCCGCTTCCTGCGCCGAGGCCATCAAGGGCGCTGCCACGAAGCCCATCGTCGCCGGCGAGGAGGGCATCTGCAAGGGCTGCGGCGTTGCGACGCTGTCCATCGACTACTACGAGCTCGGCCGCACCACCGGCGAGATGGCTGTGAAGATCCTCAAGGGCGAGGCCGACATCTCCACCATGGCCATCGAGTACTACCCGAACCCGGTCAAGAAGTACAACCCCGAGATGGCCAGCCTCTACAACCTCACCATCCCGAGCGACTACGCGGCCATCGGCTGATTTTCAACACGATTCCCGGCTCCCTGCCGCAGCTTCTGCGGCAGGGATACTCCACACTATGAGGTAATGTTATGAATTCACTGGTTCTTGCGTCCCTGAGCCTGCCGAATCTGGTTTCGCGTCTGCCCGGCGGCGTTGCGCAGGGCATCATCTGGGGCATCATGGCGCTGGGCGTGTACATCACGTTCCGCCTGCTCGACGTCGCCGATCTGACGGTCGACGGGTCATTCACCACGGGCGGCGCCGTGACGGTCGTGCTCATCGTCGCGGGCTGGCCGGCATGGGCGGCGCTGCTGGTCGCCGTAGCTGCGGGTCTGCTCGCGGGCCTTGTGACCGGCCTGCTGCACACGAAGCTCGGCATCCCGGCCATCCTCGCCGGCATCCTGACGCAGTTTGCGCTCTACTCGGTCAACCTGCGCATTATGAGCATGAAGGCCAACACCCCCGTCAACCCGGATAAGTACGACCTGTTTCTGACGCTGCGCAGCGTGCCCGGCGCGATCTGGAAGGGACTGCTGCTCGCGGCGGTGCTCATCGCGCTGCTGTACTGGTACTTCGGCACCGAGCAGGGCAGCGCCATCCGCTCCACCGGCGCCAACCCCGCCATGAGCCGCGCGCAGGGCATCAACATCGACGCCATGAAGGTGCTCGGCCTGTCGCTCTCCAACGGCATGGTCGCGCTCTCCGGCGGCCTGATGGCGCAGTATCAGGGCTTTGCCGACATCAACATGGGCCGCGGCGCGATCGTCATCGGCCTCGCCGCCGTCATCATCGGCGAGGTGCTGTGCGACGCCTTCTTCCGCAAGGGCTGCAATTTCTCGGTGCGTCTGGGCTTTGTCGTGCTCGGCGGCATCGTGTATTACCTCGTCATGGTGCTCATCCTCTGGCTCAAGCTCGACCCGAACGATCTCAAGCTCTTCACGGCCGTGATCGTGGCGGCGTTCCTGGCTGTGCCGTATCTCAAGGGGCAGGCCAAGAGCTCGTTCCACCGTCTGAAGAAGGGAGGCAAGTGATATGCTGACGTTAGACCATATCTCCAAGACCTTCAACCCCGGCACGATCAACGAAAAGCGGGCGCTCGACGGGCTGTCGCTGCACCTGAAGCCGGGCGATTTCGTGACCGTCATCGGCGGCAACGGCGCCGGAAAATCCACCATGCTCAACGCCGTCGCGGGCGTCTGGCCGGTGGATGACGGGCGCATCATCCTCGACGGCGTGGACGTGACCGCCATGCCGGAGTTTCGCCGCGCACAGTACATCGGCCGCGTGTTCCAGGACCCCATGATGGGCACGGCCGCAAATATGCAGATCGAGGAGAACCTCGCCCTCGCCGCGCGCCGCGGCAAAAAGCGCACCCTGCGCTGGGGCGTCACGAACGCCGAGCGCGAGGAATATCACGAGCGGCTCAAGACCCTCGGCCTCGGGCTTGAGGATCGCATGACGGCGAAGGTCGGTCTGCTCTCCGGCGGTCAGCGTCAGGCGCTGACGCTGCTCATGGCCTCCCTGCAAAAGCCGAAGCTGCTGCTGCTCGACGAGCACACCGCGGCGCTCGACCCTGCAACGGCGGCCAAGGTGCTCGAGCTGTCGGACCGCATCGTGCGCGAAAACGAGCTGACCGCCATGATGATCACCCACAACATGAAAGATGCCATCGTGCACGGCAACCGCCTCATCATGATGAACGAGGGGCGCATCATCCTCGACATCGAGGGCGAGGAAAAGCAGCACCTGACCAAGCGCGACCTGCTCGACAAGTTCGCCGAGGTCGCGGGCATGCAGGTCGAATCCGACGAGGTGCTGCTGAGCTGACGGGCGCGTCTGCACGCAAAAACATCCGAATATTCTGCCGCTCCGGCGCCGGTCGCGTACCGGCGCCGGAGATTTTTTCTTCCGCCGGACAGGATTTCCGCCCGCGCGGCAACTACCACGAAAACCACCAAAATTCGACCGGAAAGTTTGTGCAGTTTTTTTGCCCGAAAACGCACACAAATCTCAAAAAGTATGATACCCTTTCCATGCGAATTTGTTATGTAAATTTGATGCTCTGTTTGTGGTTCAGGAGGAAAAGGTCCGTGGTTTTCAGCAGCCTGTCGTTTTTGTTTTGCTTCTTCCCGGCGTTTTTGCTGGTGTACTATCTGACACCGTCGCGTCCGGCCGGCGCGCGCAATGCCGTGCTGCTGGCGGGGAGCAGTGTGTTTTATATCATCGGGCTGGACGGTCAGTGGGCGTATTTTGCGCTGCTGGCCGCATCGGTGCTGGTCAACTACGGGCTGGGTCTGGCCATCGTGCACGACAAGCCGCGCGCGAAGCTGTGGCTCATCCTCGGCATCTGCTACAATTTCCTGTGGCTGTTCCTATTTAAATATCTCAACTTCGTGCTCACCGGCGTCAACGGTGCGCTCGGGCTCGTGTCCGGCGGCAAGGCGGCGATCCCGCTGCTGCGCTGGGCGCTGCCGGTCGGCATCAGCTTCTACACGTTCTCGGCGGTGGGCTATCTCATGGACGTCTACCGCGGCACGGTCGCGCCGGAGCGCTCGCTGCTCACGTTTGGCACGTACCTGACCATGTTCCCGAAGCTGGTCTCCGGCCCGATCGCGAGCTATACGGAGCTGCAGCCGGAGTTTGGCGCGCGCAATGTGTCGCTGCGTCAGGCGGTCGACGGGCTCAAGCTGTTCGTGTTCGGCATGGCGCTCAAGGTGCTGCTTGCAAACCAGCTCGGCGGCCTCTGGAGAGATGTGACCACCATCGGCTTCGAGAGCCTCTCGACGCCGCTTGCGTGGATGGCCGCGTTCGCGTATTCGTTCCAGCTCTATTTTGACTTCTGGGGCTACTCGCTCATGGCCATCGGCATCGGCCGGATGCTGGGCTTCCACATCCCGGAGAACTTCCGCTGCCCGTATCTGGCGCTGAGCATGACGGAGTTCTGGCGCCGCTGGCACATCACGCTCGGCACGTGGTTCCGCGAGTATCTGTATATCCCGCTCGGCGGCAGCCGCTGCAGCCGCAAGCGCATGATCTTCAACCTCCTCGTCGTCTGGCTTGCGACCGGTCTCTGGCACGGCGCGCACCTGAACTTCCTGCTCTGGGGCCTGGGGCTGTTCGCGGTGCTGGTCGTGGAAAAGCTCTGGCTCAAGAAGTATCTCGACCGCTGGCCGATACTCGGGCACCTGTATATGCTCGTGCTCATCCCGGTGTCGTGGGCGGTGTTCTCCGTGTCGGACTTCGGGCAGCTGGGTGCGTATTTCGGCCGCCTGTTCCCGCTGTTTTCGCGCACGGCGGCGGCCTACCCGCTCGATTTCCTCAAATACGGCAAGACCTACGGCGTGTTTCTCATCCTCGGTCTGCTGTGCTCGACGTCGCTGCCGGCGTATCTGTACCGGCGGTTCAAGAGCACGTGGGTCGGCGCGGTCATTCTGGCCGTGCTGTTCTGGCTGTGCCTGTACTGCCTGAGCAAGGGCATGAACGACCCCTTTATGTACTTCCGATTCTAAGGAGCGTAGACACATGAAACGCATCAAACCGCAACATTTCCTCATCCTGCTGCTGGTGGCCGCGCTCGCGGCGGCGCCGTTTCTCATCCGCGGCCTGATCGACCGCAGCGACACCGGCAAGGAACCGACCGCCGCCGTCACCCCCACGCCGGAGACCACGGCCGAGCCCACGCCCACGCCCGAGCCGACCCCACTGCAGTTTACGACCGTGGACGCGTCGTATTTTGACGACGCGCTCTTCATCGGCGACTCGCGCACCGTCGGCATCGCCGAATACGGCAACCTGAAAAACGCGACCTATTTCGCCGACGTCGGCCTCAATGTCTACGTCGCGCAGACAAAGTCCATCTCGGTGAAAAATGTCGGCACGGTCACGCTGCCGCAGCTTTTGAGCCAGAAGACCTTCGGCAAGGTCTACATCATGCTCGGCATCAACGAGCTCGGCAACGATCTGGATGACATCGCGGCGAAGTTCTCCGCCCTGATCGACGCCGTGCGCGCCGCGCAGCCGAACGCCATCGTCTACGTCGAGGCGAACCTGCACGTCGGTCCGTCGCGCTCGAGCACGGACGCGACGTTCAATAACCCCCGCATCGACCGCCTCAACGAGAAGCTTGCCGCGCTGGCCGACGGGAAGGACATCTTCTACATCGACATCAACGAGGTGTTCGACGACGAAAACGGCAACCTGCGCGCCGATGCCAGCGGTGACAGCACCCATGTCTACGCAAAGTACGATCTGGACTGGTGCGACTGGCTGTGCACAAAGGCGATCGTCCGCTGAAAACGAAAAAAGCCAGCCGGAAACCGTTCCGGCTGGCTTTTTTGTGACTGTGCGGTCACTGTGCTCTCTCATGGTCCTCTCTCGACGCGATGTGTGTCAGCGCTTGAGGATGTACCACACAAATCCACCGCAGGCAAGGATCATACCACCGCCGACTGCTGCAAAGATCATGTGTCTGCCTCCTTTCCCCCGAAAGCTCCGGCCGGTGTCCGGCCGGGGCAACAAAGTGACTTACCTTGAAGTTACTTCATTATAAGATGAACCCGCGCTAAGTTTCCGGAAAGACGCGGCAAAAACGGCACGCAGTCGTTAAGAAGGCGGAAAGAAATCGGCGCTGCGCTGCAAAGACAGTCGCACGCGGGCGCACATTGTGCTATGCTGAACGTGGGAGCGGAGACCAAACAACGAGAGGGACAAAGAGGGGTGCTTATGCAAAGAGCGAGCAAACGCGCGCCGCAGTGGCTGCGCGATCTGGGTGTTTTCATTCTTGTCATGGGCGGCGCGGTCGGCATCTGTATGCTGCTGTCGGCGTGCTATGACGACAACAATCCGTTTGCCACGTCGGTGTTCATTCTGGCGGTGGTGCTCATCTCGCGCTTTACCAACGGCTATCTGCCCGGCGTGCTGGCGGCGGCGGTCGGCGTGGTGGGCGTGAACTATCTGTTCACCTACCCGTTTCATGAGTTCAATCTCTCCATCGACGGCTACCCGCTGACGTTTGCGGTCATGCTGGTCGTGAGCGTGCTCGTGAGCACCCTCACCACGCAGATCAAGCGGCAGGAGCAGCTGCGCTACGAGGCGGAAAAGGACCGCATGCGCGCCAACCTCCTGCGCAGCGTCTCGCACGATATCCGCACGCCGCTCGCGGCGATCATGGGCCTGAGTGCAACGGTCGAGGAGGGCGAAACGCTCTCGGACGAGGGGCGCGGCATGGTCGAGGAGATCCGCCAGAACGCGCAGTGGCTGCTGCACCTGTCGGAGAACATCCTGTCCGTCACGCGCTTCAGCGAGGAGGGCGTCGTCATCGAGAAGTCGGACGAGGTCGTCGAGGAGATCGTCGGCAGCGCCATCCGGCGCTTCCGCAAAAACTGCGGCACGGACATCCCCATCGCGGTCACAAAGCCGGAGGAGATCCTGCTCGTGCCGATGGATGCCACGCTCATCGAGCAGGTGCTGCTGAACCTGCTGGAAAACGTCGCCCGGCACAGCCCGTCGGCGACGGAGATCTTCATCGAGATCCGCGACGAGGGCAGCCGCGTCTGGCTGACCGTGGCGGACAACGGCGACGGCATCCCGCCGCAGCTGCTCGGCGTGCTCTTTGACGGCTATCTGCCGCTCGGCGCGGTGGAAGCGTCCGACCGCAGCCGGCACATGGGCATCGGCCTGAGCGTCTGCCGCGCGATCGTACGCGCGCATGGCGGGGAGATCTATGCAAGAAATCGAGTCGGCGGCGGCGCGGAATTCCGCTTCTGGCTGCCGGAGGAGGGACACACATGATCCGCAACAAAATCATCATCGTCGAGGACGATCCCGGCATCAGCAAATATCTGCAGGCGGCGCTGCGCGGCCACGATTACGAGCCCATGCTCGCGACCGACGGCAAGACGGCGCTGGAGATGATCGCCTCGCACTGTCCGGATCTGCTGCTGCTGGATCTCGGTCTGCCGGATATGGACGGCAGCGAGATCATCCGCTCCGTCCGTTCGTGGAGCCGCATGCCGATCATCGTCATCTCGGCGCGCAGCGCGGAGCTCGATAAGGCCGCCGCGCTCGACATGGGGGCGGACGACTACCTCACCAAGCCCTTCGGCACGGTAGAGCTGCTGGCGCGCATCCGCACGGCGCTGCGCCACACGCGCACCGACGGCACGAGCGACGCGCTGGCCATGACGGGGGAGTACCGCGTGGGCGACCTGTGTGTGGACTACAACAAGCACCGCGTCTTTCTCGCCGGGGAGGATACGCACCTGACACCGAACGAGTATAAGATCGTTGCCTTGCTCGGCCGCCACGCCGGACAGGTGCTCACGTATAAATCTATGATGAAAGAGCTCTGGGGTCCCGGCGTCGGCGGGGACAACAAGCTCCTGCGCGTGCACATGGCCAATATCCGCCGCAAGATCGAGCCGAACCCGGTCGAGCCGCAGTATATCTTCACCGAGGTCGGCGTCGGCTACCGCATGGCCGACAGCCACTGAGCCCATATCGAGACAAAAATCGCCCGGAGCTGCTGCTCCGGGCGTTTTGGTGTTTTGGGGTGCTTTAGTTTGCCGTGATCGTGATGCTGCGGGAGATGGACTTTGCCATGTCGTTCCCGCCGAGGATGTAGGCGGTCTGGCGGTACGTGCCGGGCTCGGTGGGCGCCTTGCTGCTGATGTACAGCCTGTGCGTGTCCGTCGTGCCGACATAGCGGTAGTGCACGCCGTCCTGATTGTGGGCGGGGGTGTCACCGCGCATGAGCGTGGCGCCGAGCGGGCTGCTTTCCAGCTCGCCGGTGGTGTAGGTCGTCTGGTCGTTATCCCAGACCAGGCTTGCACCGGTGGCGCGCATCTTCACGACGAGCGTGCCCGTGCCGACGCCGGTCTTGTAGTTCGGGTTGGACGTGATCGCCGTCACGAGGTACATGCCCGCGCGGTTCGGCGAGCCGATGGCCACGCGCGTGCTGTCAAACACGCCGGGGATCTTGTTGACCACCTTGAGCAGCTCCGTGAACGAGGAGATGTCGATGTTGAAGAGCTTCAGGAACTTGGCGAGGCTATCGGTCGGGGCTTCGAGCTTCTGCAGCAGTGCGCGCAGCTCGCCGAGGGTCATGCCGTCGTTGAGGATGTCCGTGAGCGTCTTGCCGCAGAGGGCCTTGACGACCGGGTCGATCTTTTCCAGCGCCTCCGGGGAGAGGATGCTCTCCGGCAGCTGCAGGTAGATCGCGCCCTTGACGCTGCTGGTCACGCCGCTGTAGACCTTGAAGATGGTGAAGTCGTCCTCCGGCTTCGTGGTGACGTACTGATGCGTGGTCGGCTTCTCGTCATAGAAGATCGCGGCGGGCTTGACGTGCACGCGCACGAACGCCTTGTTCACCGTGAGCGCACCCTCGACCGCGTCGCAGCCGAGGTAGTCGGCCGTGGTCGGGAAGCTCGCGCGGATCTGCTGGTTTTCGCCGGCGCCGATGCTCGGCGCGGTGTAGGGGGCGGACAGGTAGGTGACGCTGCTGCCCTCGATCCGATACCAGTCATCGTGCGTCAGGAACCCGTGCTTGCTGTAGCCGGTGCCGAAGTACTCGATGATCATGCTCTTGGCTGCGGCTTCCTTGCTCACGGAGGTCTGCGACCAGTCGATGAGCTTGTCGAGGATCTGCGTGCGCATGGCGGCGGCGTCCTTCGTGTAGGTGAGGGAGACGCCCTTCTTGAGCTCGATCTTCGCCTGCGTGCGCGCGTCTTTCAGCGTCACGGTGACGATGGTGTCCACGCCGTTTGCGGTGAGCTTGATGTTGTACGTGCCGACGGTGATGGCCGGGAATTCATACGGAAAGAGGCCGACTGTTTCCCAGCCGCCCTTGAGCGGTGCATAGGCGGTAATTTTCGATGAAATCTTCGCCTTGGCCTCATAGGTCACGGTCACGGACGCGGCGTCCGCATCGGGCAGCACAGTGGCGACGATGGCGGCGCGCAGCGCGTCAAAGTCGATCTTGCCGTCGGCGGTATAGGTCATGTTGAGCGTGTAGGTGCCGGGCTCGTCCTCGGCCGTGTCGGCCGCAGGGCTCAGCGCGGCATCCGGCGCGGTGTCGGGCTCAGTGTCCGGCGCGGTGCTCGGGGCTGCGCTCGGCGCGGCGCCCGGCGTCACGGCGGGGTCAGCGGCGTCCGGCGTCACGGACGGGGCTGCGGCGTCCGCCGCGGGAGAAGCCAGCTTTGTGAACGTGTAGACCGTGCTCGTCCCCTCAATGCGCACGGTGTAGCTCTGCGCGGCCGATTCGCTGTTGAGCGCGGGATAGCTCGCGTTGAGGCGGTCGCGGAAGAAGCTGCCGGTGGTGTCAAAGCCGTTGACCGGCGTCCATTTGACGGCGCGGTCCGACAGGCTGCTGGTCGCGCGGTACTCCCATTGCTGGCTGCCGACCTCGTCATAATTGCTCAGCAGGGTCTGGCTGAGCAGGTCGTTGACGTCTGCTCCGGCGGGGATGTAGGCCGCACCGTTGTGTCCGGCCGGGACCGCGCTCGCGGCGGAGACCGGCAGCTGGAATGCGGCAAGCTGACCAAACAGCAGCACAGCCAGCAGCAGGGCAAGAATTCTGGTTGCGTGTTTGCGGAATGTCATTGTGAATGAACCTCCTATTCCGGTATTTCTGTGGGGTCGTGTCCGATGTGGGTTTCCGGACACAGCTGCATTATACGGTACATTTCCGGACTTTTCAAGAATTTTGGTAAAATTGTATCAATAAACTTAATGTGTATAAAAATTTCATGTGCATTAACTTAAATATGCACCCAATGAAACAGAAAAACACCCGCCCGCTTTTGCGGACGAGTGTTCGGTGCGACGCTTTTTATTTTCCCAGTGCGGCGCGCATTTTGCCGCAGATGTCCTCCGTGAGCGCGTTGGTCGTGGTGGCCTTGACGGTCTCGGCGGGGATGACCTCGCGGATGCGCACATACACGTGCGAGCGCCGCCAGGGGACGTTGCGCGCGATGCGCTCCGTGCCCTCGACCGTGCCGACCACGATGGGGACGTTTGCCTTCTGCGCGATCTTGAGCGAGCCCGCGTGCCACGGCAGCAGCTTGCCGCTTTTGCTGCGCGTGCCCTCGGGGTAGATGGCGAACGAGCACACGTGGCTGCGGATGAGCCCGGCGGCGGCGTTGATGGTGGTCAGTGCGTTGCGCGCGTTTTCGCGGTCGATCGGCAGAAAGCAGCACCGGCGCACGAACGGGCCGATGACGAACTTGCGCATATTCGACGGCTTGGACACGAATGCCAGCGGCCAGCGCCGCAGCACCCACCACTGCACCATGGGGTCAAAGTTCGAGCGGTGGTTGCTCACGAAGAGGAATTCCGAATCCGTCGGGATCTTTTCCAGTCCCTCGACGTGGATCTTGATGCGGCAGAGCGCGAGGATCCAGCTGTCGACCCCCATGGTCAGCGCAAAGTAAAACGGGCTGATGCGGTCATACATCCTGTTCGGCCCGGCAAAGAGCGAGCACACGAACATCAGCAGCACGTACACAAGGTTCGCCGCCACGAAGCAGCCGAGCAGCACGGGCAGCAGCCACCAGTAGCTGAGCGCGGGAGACAAAAAATAAATCACCGCAGTGCTGAGCACGGCGGGAACAAGCATCAGATAATAGAGCATGGCCGGACACCTTTCCACACGGGATGTGACGAAATCCTGTCAATAGTCATTGACGGCTGGGTATCACATCCATTATAATGACTGTACGGGACCGTGTCAATGAACGGGGTGTAAACTTGCGCGGATCTCGAAAATTTTCGATCAGAGATAGGATGGATAATGAGATGATCGTATTGAAATGGTTATTCCCGGTGTTTTTGGCGGCGCTCGCCGTCGTGCACCTCATCAGCTGCTGGCGCGGCGATGACGATCTGCGCAAGCCGACGAAGGTCGCGCTGATGCCGGTCGTCGCGCTGACGTACCTCGCCTTTGCCAACACGCCGTCGCTTTGGGTGGTCGCCGGTCTGCTGTTCGGCTGCCTGGGCGACCTGTTTCTGCTGCGGCCGCTGCAGAAGCATTTCTTCGCCCTCGGCACGGCGTCGTTCTTCCTCGGCCACGTGTGCTACCTTGTGCACATCTACACGACCTATGCCGTGCATGTGCGCTGGTTCTGGATCGTGCTCGTGTGCGCGGCCTATGCCGCGGGCATCGTGGTCGTCTATAAGGGCAGCCGCAGGAGCATCCCGCGCGCCCTGCGTCCGCTGGCGCTGGCGTACATGGTCATGCTCTGCACGCTGAGTATCAGCGTGTTCCTGCCGCTGGTGACGGCGTTCACGTGGGGCAAGCTCGCGGCGTTTCTCGGCGCGTCGTCCTTCCTCGCGTCCGACGGCGTGCTGTGCGACATGCTCTTCATCAAGAAGGCCGAGCCGACCAAGCAGAACTTTGCCGTCATGGGCACGTACATCCTTGCGCAGGTGCTGCTGACCATGGGCTTTGCATTCTGAGCCGGCGCAAATCATCGAAAAAACGGGGCGCTCCGGCCGTGAGTGTCCCGTTTTTTGTACAGTCGTGGAAAATAATTTAAAAAACTGTTAGAACCGCTTTACATTTGTCGGAAAAAGCAATACAATCTGTAGCATCACCAATGGTCTCAAGGGGGAAGAGAGCATTATGAAAGCAAATGAAAGGGACAGCAGGACAGAGCAGGAGCGGTTCATCGACCGCATGCTCAAGGAGATCCTCGGCGGGCAGCGCAATCCGGGCGACCGGCTGCCCACGGAGAGCGAACTGGCCGCGCAGTACGACCTGCGCAAGACGAACGTACACCTTGCCCTGAAAGAGCTGGAGCGGCTCGGCTTTCTGGAGATCGTGCCGCGCCACGCGACGTATGTCGCACCCTATTGGGAGCGGGCAAATCTGGAGACGCTGGCGGTCATCATGACGCACGGCGTCACGCCGCATCCGGAGCTGGTGGACGCGTTTATGGAGCTGCGCGAAATGGTCGCGCTCGGCTGGTTCTGCTGGGTAGGGCGCCGCCCGGACGCGGCGCAGATGCAAAAGCTGTACGGTCTGCTCGCGCAGATGGACGCCATCGCCTACGTGCCCGACGGCGACAAGGCGGCGTTTCTGGAACTGCTCAATGCGTTTCTGGTGTGCATGTTCCGCGAGTCGGACAACATGATCTTTCGCGTCATGCTGCGCTCGACGCGCGAGCTTGCACACGTGGCGTACTACATGGTGGCCTACACGCTCGATATGCAGGAGCTGTGCAGGGTCTACCGCGCGGTGCTTGACGGACTGACGGACGGATGCGTGCCCGAGGCGATCGCCTGCTGGAGCGCGTGGAGCGACCGGGTCACGCTGCGCTACCGAGAGGTGCTCGAGCAGCTGCAGAGCGCATGACCGGCCGCTGCCCCGGCGGGACAAAAAGGCTGTCAAAAAGTATTACTTTTTGACAAGGGGGTTGCGGCCTGACTGCAGCGCACGCGCCGTCCGCCTCCGGCGGACGGCGCGCACGTTTGCAGGCCGAGAAGTATTTTCTTCGCCGCACATGTC